>Ga0194129_10004491_pt1 | contig 18478 bp, 22 predicted proteins | sample TA2KigCa35mmetaG_FD_150862 | JGI IMG/M metagenome (GOLD analysis project Ga0194129, IMG submission 150862) | Freshwater microbial communities from Lake Tanganyika, Tanzania - TA2015038 Kigoma Deep Cast 35m | ecosystem: Environmental > Aquatic > Freshwater > Lake | place: Tanzania: Lake...
TCAAAAGAAAAATTTAGCTCTAATTACTTTAAAAAATACCTACAGTTTACAAGGGATGAGAATGAGTATGAAAAAATATTTACCATACGCCTAGGCAAACACAGGTTATTTATATCTGTAGAAAAACCAGCTATTAAAACTTTGTATGAGCCATATAAACAAGATAAAAAATTATAATAAATTACTTAATTATAGATATTGACTAGCGAATATAATTAACGTAAAGTTAAATATGCAAGTGAATAATAATTGCTAAGTAAATTCTTTAAACTTTTAATGTTGTGCTAAAGAAATTATAACAGACCTACTTAGCTCTAATTATTCATAGGTTTAAAATGAGAGTGAGGTAATAAAAAGTATGGAATTTTTAGAAATTTCAAACGAGTTTGTAAAGTTAGCAAACAATAAAATGTTTCAAAATGGTCTTTATTTAAATACAATAATACAGTTTTACGCTATCTGTAAATTGTTAGAAAAAGATACAAGTAAAAGGATTATTATTACAGATGTAACTGATTATATACATAAAAATTTTTCTGTTCCACGTCCTAATTCTGCAAATGGTACTAGACATAATAATTCTTTAATTAGACTTGGACTCATAAAGTTAAGCATGAGTACAGAAGATGCTAGAGTTAAAAATATAAGTTTAACATCACTAGGCGAAAAGTTTAAAAAACTATTTATTGAGAAACAATGAGTAAAGGTTACAGACAACACGATAATAAATATAGAGTTGACATATCTGTGCGAGGCCAGAGGTTTACTAAAATTGTAGATACTGAGGCTCAAGCAATACAGTTAGTTACATCTATGAGAGCAACTTTACAAAATGGAGTTCAATTACAAGCAAAAAGAGCAGTTAAAGAAATAAGTTTAAACGAGGCTTTTCATAATTGTTTTTATGATAAAGACTTTGACGATAAACCTTGGTGCAATAGCGAACATGGAAGAAAACAAAAATTTTATGCCATGAGTATGATAGCTTTTTTTGGTAGAAATAGATTATTAAGAACAATTAAATTAGACGACTGGAGAAACTATATATGTCAGTTTCCGGATACAGCTACAAGAAATAGAAGAGCCTCGTGTTTAACAAAAATATTTAGACATGCTTTATTTCAGAACAGAATAACAGCTAATGATGTTTTAAAGATACGAAGACAACGAGAGAACGTAGCAAGTAGAGCAAGTACGTTTTCAGTTGATGAAGAAAATAGTATGTTGTTAGCTTGTGAAAAGTTTGCTTACACAGATATGGCAGATATAATAATTTGTTTAATAGATACAGGCTGTAGAGTAGAGGAGTTATTATCATTAAAACCTATTGATTTAATTGTTACTGAAAGAAATAATAAAAAGTTATATTTTTTAAATGTAACAAGATTTAAAACAAATACTCAATCGTTAGTTGGAGTATCAAATAGAGTGCTTGAGATTATGTTAAAAAGAAAAAATCAAGCAAGATTATTTATGACTAATTATAAACAAATTTATCGAAAGTGGAATACAATTCGTTATTACTTAGGCCAATCTAATAATCCTAATTGGGTTATGCACGTCTGTAGACATACTTGTGCAAGTAGACTTGCTTCAAAAGGATGGGCTTTATCTGCTGTATGTGGATGGATGGGCTGGTCTCCTAACAGCCCTCAGTTAAAAAGATATTTGCATTGGTTTGCTGATGATGTAGCAAATATGGCAAATAGTCTTAACGTAAGAAATGCTCCAGAGTTAAAAGTTGTTTCTGGTAGTAATTCTAAGTAAAGGAGTGTGCGTGATTGTGCGTGAGTATGCACAATTACAAATGTGTTGTGCGGATGGTATATAAAAAGTATTGTTATTGTTAGTAGTTATAAAAGGATGGGTCTTAAAAACTACTTACGATAACTACCTATCCGTATATTGTTAACTAACGTAACTTAATAGTAGTTACATCAAGTATAATTTATTATGTGCTTGTGTATCTACTAAACTAACGCTAGCGTAGTAGTCGTCTGCACATTTGCACATCAAATATAAACATAACTAGAACACCAAGAGGTTGATATGCAATTTGATAAAAAGATATTAGAAAAACTAGGTATTACAAAAACTAATACTGATGTGCCTAAAACATTACACGAGTGTATTGAGCAAGAGAAAAAACTAGAGCTTGAAATGATACGTTCCGGAATAAATAGGTTTCATAAAACAATAAATAAAACAAAAGAAAAAATCAACAAAGACGGACACCCAAGAGAAACAAGTGAAAGCGTTACAATTTATGGCCAGCAACTAGCACAGTCTGGTTTAGAGCCAATGTGCATATCAATCAATGAGTATTTTATAAAAGCCTTTGATGGTCATGCAACTAAATATGCAAGTGAAGCAATCATACTTTCCAAATGTATTCCTACCAAAGATATAGATATTGAAAGCAATCATAAATCTTATTTAGATAGATGGAGTGCAATCAGTTTCATCACATTAAAGTCTGTACTCGATAGTGTAACTATTGGTTCCACACAGGCAAAAGCAATCGTAAAAATAAGTTCATCAATAGAAGATGAAGCAAGAGGTTTATACTTCAAAGAGCGTGATAGTAAAAACTATACGCAAACTGTTGACTGGTTAAAATCTAAAAACAATTACAGACATAAACGTAAAGTGTTTATGTATGCTATGAATAAACATGAGCTTGAGTTCAAAGGTTTTGATAAAGAAGATAAAATAAAATTAGGTAAATTATTATTAGAATTACTTGTTAAGCACACAGGATTTGTTCAGTTAATTAACAAAGTAAAGGGTAATAAAATGTATAAGCATGTTGAAGCAACACCTAAAACATTAGAGTGGATAGAGAATAAAAAGTTTCATAGTGAGATATTAAAACCTTTTAAATTACCAATGATTATTAGACCAAAGCGATGGGTCAATCCATATAGCGGTGGTTATTATATCAAAGAATTAAGACCAAAGAATTTAGAACATGCACTATAATTTAATTAAAAAAGCTTCACGAGCTTACTTAGAAGAAATATCTAACAGAATAAATCAAATGCCATTGGTCTATGAATGTATTAATTTAGTACAGGACACATCATTTAAAATTAATAATAAAGTTTTAGATGTAGCTAAAAGTATTTGGGATAAAGGTTTAACTGTTGGTAAGATACCGGCTAAATATAATTTAGATATACCACCAAAGCCTCACGATATAGCTGATAATAAAAAAGCAAGAATAGATTGGAGCAGACGTAAGAAAGCTATATGTGAATACAATGCCTCTTTAAATAGTCAGCGTATATTATTTGCAAAAGTTTTTGAAATAGCTTCAACATTTCAAAGTTATCCAAATATACATTTTCCATGTCAGTATGATTACAGATGGAGATTGTATTGTGTTCCTCAATTTTTTAATTATCAAAATGGAGATTTACCAAAAGCATTATTATTATTTACTAATGGTAAACAATTACAAAGTAATGAGGCACTAGCAAGTTTAGCTATACATGGCGCTAATTGTTATGGAGAAGTAGATAAGGATACTCTTACAAATAGAATAGAGTGGGTAGATAAAAATGAAAAACAAATAATAGATACAGCAAGAGACCCACATAACCATTATGAATTTTGGGGTTCATGTTCAGAGCCTTTTCAATTTCTTGCATTTTGTTTTGAATGGGAAGCTTTTGTAAAATTTGGTCGCACATCAGATTTTGTTACATATTTACCTTGTTATTCAGATTGCACTAATAGTGGACTACAAATATTTTCTGGACTACTTGCAGATGAAAGAGGAGCTAAGGCTACAAATCTTACACCAGAAGAAAAACCACAAGATGTTTATAAAGAAGTAGCAGAAGAGGTATTACGATTGTTAAAAGAACAGCCAGATAGTCAACTTAAAAATATGTGGATTGAGTATGGTATCAATAGATATACAACTAAAAAAGTTACTATGTGTGTAGTGTATGGTCTTACACAGTTTAGTTGTAGAAAATATATTGAGGAATACATAAAAGAAAATGAAGAGGATGGTGTACCTAATCCTTTCTCAACTGATAAAAACCCAAGAGAAGGCAAGCCAAAATTATTTGTAGCAACAGCTTACTTATCAAGGATAGTATGGAAAGCTTTAGATAATGTAATTGTTTCTGCAAAAGAAGCTATGAATTGGTTACAAAAAGTATCAAAGTTAGTTGCTGAAAATAATCTACCAATAACTTGGACAACACCTAACGGAGCAATAGTTCAAATGTATTGTCCAGTAATGAAAACAAAAAGAGTTAATACAAATATGGGAGAAAAAATATGGAGACCAAAATTAAATAAGTATGTGAGTGATATAAAAAAAACTACTATACAAATAGAGACTAATAAAATTGATGTTAGTAAAGTAGCTAATTCAATATCTCCATCTTTTGTTCATTCGTTAGATGGTGCAATATTACAATCAGCAATATGTAAAGCTTCTCAAAATGGGATTAAAAACTTTGCAACTATACATGATAGTTATGGAGTTCTTGCTACAGATATGAACATAATGAATGGCTGTGTTAAACAATCATTCTTTGAAATATTTAATAACAAAAATTTATTAGAGGATTTTTTAAATGAAATAAAACCACAAATATCAGAAGACAATCATAAACACATACCACCATTACCAAAAAAAAGAAACCTAGATTTATCTTTAGTTTTACAAAGTGACTATTTTTGTTCATAAATGTATTAGCTAGCGTACACAAAAGGACACTATAGATGACTAGAAACTTAACCAACAATAAACAATGGAGTTATAATGGAAAAAAGTAAGGCGTTTACTTCTCCTTTTGGGATAGCTTTATATCCATGGTTGTCTAAGGCTGATGTTAGATACAAGCCTGAAGGCGAATTTAAAGTTGATTTAGAAATATCTACAACTGATGCACAAGGAATGATTAAACAAATCAATTCCTTTATGGATAAAGCAGTCAAAGAGGCTGAGGAAAAGTTAAATAAAAAAGGAATAAAAAAATCAACACATATTCCTTATAAATCAGAACATGGAAAAACTGTTTTTAAATTTAAAATGAAAGCTAGTGGTAAAAACCAAAAAACTGGCGATAGTTTTAAACAACGTCCAGCACTATTTGACAATGAGTGCAATCCTATCAATCCAGATACTACAATCTGGGGAGGTAGCGTAGTAAGAATAAATTATATACCTCACACTTATTACACACCTGCGTTAGGTGCTGGAGTTACGTTGCGATTAAAAGCTGTTCAGGTCAAAGACCTTGTTGAGGGTAAATCTGAAACACAGTTTGACAAAGTTGATGGCAACAGTTCATTTAAAAATATGAAGACCAATGATATCGAAGAAGACTTGGCCAGCCAAGCCGACTTCTAAATTTAAGTCAAAGCTTGAGGAAGAGTTTGATGTTTTTCTTAAACAGAAAAAAATAAAAGCTGATTATGAAAGTATTAAAATTTCTTACCTCAAGCCTTCTAAAGCCAGTAAGTATACACCAGATTTTATTTGTCCGGTGGAAGATGTATATATTATTTTAGAAACTAAAGGACAGTTCTTAACATCAGATAGAAAGAAACATCTAATAGTCAAAGAACAACATCCTCAACTAGATATACGATTTGTTTTTTCCAATTCAAAAACAAAGATAGGAAAAAAAAGTTCTACTTCCTATGCAAAATGGTGTGAGCTTAAAGGTTTTAAATATCATTGTATTCAATCAACAAAAAAATTTTTACCTGATGAATGGGTAAATGAAATAGTGAGTAAACAAAATGCAAAGTAAAAATATTTTAGATAATTTTAAAAGACAACTTCGTGAAAAAGCAAAGAGACAAGAAAAGATTACAAATATTATTTATACAATAATAACTTTATCTTTATTAATTAGTTTCATTTACATCTTCTATAAACAAACATGTGTACCTTATTCTATTTTTTTATAATTAATAAATTATAAATTTCAAATTAATCATAGGCTCTTCTGCCAATTAAACATCAATAAAAAAAGTTGCTTACTAATATCAAATGCGAAAACAAACTAATTATATTATCATACATTGTAGTGCTACAAGACCATCACAAGATATAGGATTTAAAGAGATTAATCGTTGGCATATTGAAAGAGGTTTTCTTAATTGTGGTTATCATTTTATTATAAGACGTAACGGAATTATTGAAGATGGAAGAACAACGGATAGTGTTGGCGCACATACTCTTGGTAGAAACCATGACAGTATTGGTATCTGTATGGTAGGTGGAGTATCACAAGATAATATTAATATGTGGGAAAATAATTTTGAGCCAAAACAATGGGAAAGTCTTAAAACATTAATATACGAATTACACAATAAATATCCAAAGGCAGAAATCAAAGGCCATTATCATTTTACCCATGATAAAAAATGTCCAAGCTTTAATGTTGATGATTGGGCGGTAACTGAATGTGATTGGATAAAAGGAACAAGTTTACCTAATGATAAACCAGAACCAAAACCATAGTGAATTTATTAAACATGAAGCATGTCCAAATTGTAGAGATAAAGGTTTCGATAGCAAGGGAGATAACCTAGCTAGATACTCCGACAATCATGCTTGGTGTTTTAGATGTTCTTATAGAGAAGCACCATCAGAAATAAAGTTTGAAATATTATCAAAGAATAAACCGACATTAAATATGATAGAAGGAGAATTTAAAAATTTAAACAAGCGTGGTATTTCATTAGATACCTGTAGATTTTTTGATTATCAAGTTGGAACATATAAAAATCAAACAGTACATATAGCACCATACTACGATGATAATTTTAATTTAGTAGCACAGCATTTAAGATTTCCTAATAAAGAATTTATTTGGTTAGGGGACACTAATAAAATTTCTTTGTTTGGTAAAAATAAGTGGAAGGAAAAACAAAAGTATATTGTTATTACTGAGGGAGAGATTGATTGTTTGTCTATATCTCAAATTCAAAAAAATAAATGGCCAGTTGTATCTGTACCTAGTGGTGCAAAGTCAGCTAGAAAATATATAAAAAAATCTTTAAGTTATTTAGAAACATTTGAAAATATTATTTTTATGTTTGATAATGACCAAGCCGGTCAAGAAGCTTCTGTAGAATGTGCAGAATTATTTTCACATAACAAAGCAAAAATTGCAAAACTTCCACTAAAAGATGCTAATGAGATGTTGTTAAATAATAAAGAGACTGAAATTATACAACACATCTTTAATGCAAAATCTTATTTACCAGAAGGAATTATATCTGGTTCCGATACATTAGATTTAATTTTAAATAGAGATAAACCTATTTCAATTCCATATCCTTGGAATGGTCTTAATAAAAAGATTAAAGGTATTAGAAAGGGCGAGATACTTTTATTTACAGCCGGAAGTGGTACAGGAAAATCACAGGTATGCCGTGAGATTGCTTACCATTTAATTAAAGAAAATAAAAAAGTTGGTTACATAGCTTTAGAGGAAAATACTGAAAGAACTATTTTAGGTTTAATTGGAATAGATATAAATAAAAGAGTTTATGATGAAGAAGTATTTAAACTGGTTGATGATGAAACAATAAAAAATTCTTGGAAAAAAATAATAGATGGTAAAACTTATTTTCAAGACAAGTTTGGTAGTAGTGATTGTGATTATATTCTACAGAAAATTAGATATTTAGTTAAAGGTAAGGACTGTGAGTTTATTATTTTAGACCATATTAATATGGTTGTAAGTGGATTAGATGGAGATGAAAGACGTTTAATAGATTATCTGATGACTAAATTAAGAACATTAGTTGAAGAGTTAAAGTTTGGTCTTATTATTGTTTGTCATTTAAAAAGAATAGAAGGTAACAAAGGCCATGAGGAAGGAGCATTGACATCGTTAAGTCATTTACGAGGTTCACATGCTTTAGCACAACTTAGTGATATTGTTGTAGGTTTTGAAAGAAACCAACAATCTATAAATAAACAAGATGTAATGTCAGTTAGAGTTTTAAAGAACAGATATACAGGAGATACAGGTTTAGCTTGTGTACTTAATTACGATAAAATTTCTGGTAGATTAAGTGAAGGAAGTTTTAATGAACAAGATTTTGCAACAGCACATTAATTCATTTCTACATGAGTATTTAGAATATGATGAAAAATTTGAACAGCTAGATGATAATGAAAAAATTTATGTATTCTCTATTCTTAATAGATTACTACTTTCATTTCATTTAGTTTTAAAAAATCCATCCGTAAGTTCAATACTGTTTGTAACAACAACATCATCTAAAAAAATATTAGACGACATACTAAAAAAGGTTGGGTATTTTTTACCCCAAGTTAACAACATAAAGGTAATAGTGTTACAATAATGAAACTTATATTTGACATAGAAACAAATGGGTTCTTATCAGATGTAACTAAAATCCATTGTATTGCAATTAAAGATATAGAAACAAATAAAATCTATTCTTTTAAATTTGATGAAATAGATAGAGCAATCAAAATATTAAGTGGTTCTAAATTATTAGTTGGTCATAATATTTTAAGTTTTGATTTAGCTATAATAAAAAAACTATATCCAAATTTTAATTATAATGGAGAAGTATTAGATACTTTATTAGTTACTAGGTTGATATGGACTAATATAAAAGAAGAAGATTATAAAATAAAAAATCTTCCACTTCAATTTTCTGGACGACATAGTCTTGAAGCTTGGGGTTACAGACTTGGTTTAAGAAAAGGAGACTTTATTAAAACAGGAGACTTTTCTAAATGGTCTGAAGAAATGCAAAAGTATTGTGAGTTAGATGTTGAAGTAACACATGAACTATACAAGTTAATTGTAAAACAGAACTATTCACAAGAGGCTATAAAGCTTGAGCATGAATTTGCTAAGTGCATAATTCAACAAGAAGCACATGGATTTTATTTTGATGTGGCTTCTGCAAAGAAGCTGTACGCCTCACTTGCGTCTCGAAGGCTAGAGTTAGAGAAAAAACTAGCTTTAGCCTTCCCAAATTGGAGCAAGTCTATTGGTATATTTGTACCTAAAAGAGACAATAAAACTAAGGGTTATATTAAAGGTAAGCCAGTAGAAAAATTTGAGGACGTTATTTTCAATCCTAATTCAAGAGACCATATATCGGATAGATTAATGCAAAAAGGATGGAAACCACAAGAATTTACTCCAGATGGAAAGCCTAAAGTTGATGAAACAGTTTTAGATACTCTTCCCTATCCGGAGGCAAAATTATTATCAGAACATTTTTTAATACAAAAAAGAATAGCTCAATTAGCTGAAGGAGATTACGCTTGGCTAAAGTTAGAGAAGAACGGAAAATTACATGGGCAAGTTATTGTTGGCGGAACTATTACTGGGCGTTGCACTCATCAAAGACCTAATATTACACAAGTGCCTTCGGTATCTGTACCATACGGCAAAGAATGTCGTAGTTTATTTTATGCTCCTACTGGCTACGTTCTTATCGGCTGTGATGCTAGTGGTCTTGAGCTTCGTTGTCTTGCACATTATTTGGCTCGTTACGATAATGGAGACTTTGGGAAAAATCTTTTGGAAGGCGATATACATACCTCCAATCAAAGAGCTATCGGATTATCCAATCGTGATTTGGCAAAAAGGGTTATATATGGTGTGGTGTATGGTATCGGAGATAAAAAACTTGGTGCGATTGTTGGTGGCACTAATAAAGAAGGAAGAGAAATAAAGTTTAAATTATTTAAAAATATTCCTGCATTAAAATTTTTAAGAGATGATATTATTTCTACAGTTAATAATCAAAAATTTTTATATGGACTTGACAAACGTAAACTACATATTCGTAGTGAACACTCTAGTCTTAATACATTAATACAATCTGCTGGAGGATTGTTAATGAAACAAGCAACAGTAATTTTACATAACAAATTTAAAGAAAAAAAATATGACAAAGAAATTGTTTCTATGGTTGCTCATATTCACGATGAGTTACAGTTACAATGTTTATCTTCTTATGCTGATGACGTTGGTAAATTATCAGTAGCTTCAATTAAAGAAGCTGGAGATTATTTTAAATTAAGATGTCCATTAGACGCTCAATATAAAATCGGACAGAATTGGTCACAAACACATTAGTAAATTATTGGTGCCCTCGGCCAGACTCGAACTGGCACTCCGCAAGCGGCAAGAATTTTAAGTCCTTTGTGTCTACCAATTTCACCACGAGGGCTAGTTAAAACAACATTTATAGAAACTTTTTTAATGTATAACAATAACAAAGATTTTGATTTTGATTTGCGTAAAGGCAAGCTACATGAAAAATCTATTGCTAAAATATTAGGTATTGTTGACCGATTTGAATGTAAACACGAAAGAGATTTTTGGAGAAAGTCTGGAAATATTTGTATTGAACTTGAGAGTTATGGAAAAAAATCTGGAATAAAAGCTACTAAAGCTAAATATTGGTGTCATTCATTTACATATAACGATGTAATTATAGGCTTTATTATAGTTGAGACATATATTTTAAAAAAGATTGTAAGAAAATTTATATTTAAAAAAAAGAAAGAAAACAATTTAAACAAATTTTTAAGGATGCTTGGGGATAACAAAGCATCTAAGTGTGTGCTTATTCCTATGACAGATTTCATTGATTTTTGGAGAATAGTAGATGTTAAAAGAAAAAAAAAATTACCCAAGATTAACTAAAAAAATATTTCCTTATAATTTTTATTTAGCATATTGGATTGATACAAACAGTAATTCATCTTGGGAAAGTTTAGAGATTATTAAAAATTCTAAACCATCCGTTTGTGTAACAGCAGGGTGGTTAATTTCTAAAAAAAATAATTGTTATCGTTTTGTTGCGGATATTAGTTTTGATGAAAATAATAAAGCTATAAGTGATTGTGCAAATTCAACAACGATACCAACGCACAACATAATTAAATTAATAAAAATAAAGGGGTTATAAATGGTAGGAAAAATTAAAAGAAAGAAAAGAAAATTATTAGTAGATGGTTCTGTATTTGTTTATAAAATAGCAAGTGGTATTGAAGAACCAATACAATGGGAAGATGATATATGGACACTTCATTCAGATTTAAAATTAGGTAAAGAATTACTTGATAATGCAATAAATTATTATAAAAAAATATTAAATTGTAATGAAGTTATTATTGCTATGGATGATAAAGATAATTTTAGAAAATCAATATTTCCAGAATATAAATCTCATAGAAAAAAAGTTAGAAAGCCAATAGTTGTAAAACCTCTTAAAGAATACATTACAAAAAATTATAAAACTATTTCTTATAAATATTTAGAAGGAGATGATGTATTAGGTATTTTAGCTACATCAAAAGAATATAAAGATAATTGTATTATTTTATCTTCAGACAAAGATATGAGAACTATACCGGCTCTTCATCATTTTATACATGATAACAGTACAGAAATAGTTGATGAACAAACAGCAGATTATAATTTTATGTATCAAACATTAGTTGGAGATTTAACAGATAATTTTGGTGGATGTCCTAATGTAGGTGCAGTTAAGGCACAAAGAGTATTAGCTAATATAAATAAAAAACTTCCAGATATGTGGAAAGCAGTAATAGCTGAATATAAAAGGGCTGAACTTGATGAAAATTATGCTCTTACACAAGCAAGATTAGCAAGAATATTAAGAACAACAGATTGGGATAGTCTAAAACAAAAACCAATTTTATGGTTACCTCCTAGTGTCTAAAGTTTTTAAACAACAAGTTGGTGGTTCTCATTATAAAACAATGGCTATACAGCCATCAAAATTTATAAATGATAATCATTTACTTTTTGCAGAAGGTTGTGTGGTTAAATATGTATGCCGACATAAACATAAAGGAAAAAAACAAGACATATTAAAGGCCATACATTACCTAAATATTATCCTTGAAAGAGACTATAATTAGCTAACAACAGGACACTTTAGATATATGAATAAAAATCAAGCAAAATTACCAGTAATTACAAAAGAATTATTGGATGCTTTAGACTTACTATTTCCAGAAAAAACTCCGGAAATAAATATGGAACTTAAAGAAATTCATTATCGTATCGGACAAAGAAGCGTTGTTAGATTTTTACATCAAAAACACGCTGAACAATCAAACAATATAATGGAGAAATAATATATGTGTATGTCAAGGCCAATTCCTGCGCCACCGCCTCCTGAACCTATTGCTCCTCCTCCACCACCAATAACAGCTATGACACAAGGCAGTCCAAAACCTGCTGGATTTAGTGAAGCTGATGGAAGAGATATGAACAAAGCGTCATCTTACGACAAAAAAAGAATAGGCTCATCTGTGCTTAGAATACCTATAGTCGGAGGATTATAAAATGGAAAATGCGTATATTAGTGGAAACACTAACTATACATCAATAGAAAGCAGATATAGAAAAAAAGCTTCTATAAGAGAATTGTATTTAGAGAGAGCTAGGGAATGTAGTAAATTAACAATACCTACTCTTATACCAGATAGTGGTTCTACATCATCAAATAAATTTGAAACTACATATCAAGGTATTGGAGCTAGAGGTGTAAATAATTTATCATCAAAACTTTTATTAAGTTTATTACCTCCTAACTCTCCATTTTTTAGATTAGGTATTGATAACTTTGCACTTAAAGAAATAGAACAAGACGAAAATTTAAAAACACAAATAGACATTGGACTTGCTGAAGTTGAAAAAGCAGTTATGAATGATATTGAAATATCTAATGATAGAGTGTCAATATTTGAAGCACTTAAACATCTTATTGTTGGTGGTAATGTTTTATTATATGTAACTAAAGAAGGTGTAAGAGTATTTCCATTATCCCATTATGTTATTGATAGAGACCCAATAGGTAATGTTTTAGAAATTATTACAAAAGAAAGTATAGCTCATCATGCTTTACCACTTGATATACAGAAAATGTTATCTTCAACTAATAATCAATATAATGAGGATAGTGTTTGTGATTTATATACATGTGTAAAAAGACAAAAAAATAAATTTTATATACATCAAGAAGTAAAAGGAATTACAGTACCAGAAAGTGTTGGTACATTTGATATAGACAAATCTCCATACATACCTTTACGAATGATTAAAGTAGACAATGAAGATTATGGACGTTCGTATGTTGAGGAATATTTAGGAGATTTAATTTCATTAGAAGGTTTAACAAAAGCTATTGTAGAAGGCGCTAGTGCATCTGCTAAATGTTTATTCTTAGTAGCTCCTAATGGAACAACAAGAGCTCAAGCTTTAGCTGAAAGCGAAAATGGAGCAATCATTGAAGGAAGTGCTAATGATGTTACAGTTTTACAATTACAAAAATTTGCTGATTTTAGAGTAACGTATGAAGCCGCAAATAAGATAGAACAACGATTATCTTACGCATTTTTATTAAATGCTTCAGTTGTTAGAAATAGTGAAAGAACAACCGCAGAAGAGGTACGTTATGTTGCTCAAGAATTACAAGATAGTTTAGGTGGTATTTACGGAATATTAAGTCAAGAATTTCAATTACCTTTTGTAAAAAGAAAAATAAATGTTTTACAAAAATCTAAAAAATTACCAGAACTACCAAAAGGTATTGTATCTCCAAAAGTAATTACAGGTATTGAAGCTTTGGGAAGAACTACAGATAGAAATAAATTAGTTTTATTTTTACAAACATTAAGTGCAACACTTGGAGGACAAACAATACAACAATACGTTAATGTAACTGAAGCAATATCCAGACTTGCATTAGCAGATGGTATTGAAGCAAAAGGATTAATTAAAAGTCCTCAAGAAATACAAAATGAAATGATAGCAAAACAAGAACAAATGATGGCACAACAACAAAATCAAGCATTAGTAAATGCTGGAGAAAAGATAGCAGGAAATGTTCCTGCTCAAGCAATAGGAGAGACATTAGCCTATATGCAAGGTAACAATCAACAATAAGGAGTAAACATGGTGGAAACAGTAACACTAACTAATACACAAGCAAGTCCAACTCTTGAACAATCAGCTCAAGAACTGGAAACTAATTTACAAGCTAAACAAGAAACTCAAACAACGGAAGTTAAAAGTGAGATTTCTGATAGACCAAATTGGTTACCGGACAAATTTAATAATGTAGAAGATTTAGCAAAAGCTTATAAAGAACTTGAACAAAAATTTTCTACAAAACAATCTCCAAAAGATATGAAGATTGATACTGATACAAATATTCAATCTAATAAATTAGAAAAGTTTTATGATGAGTATGCTCAATCAGGAGAAATATCAGAAAATAGTTTTAAAGAATTAGAAAAATTAGGTTTTGATAGAAACTTAGTAAATGCTTACATTCAAGGTCAAAGAGCAATTAGTGATAAAAATGATGCTTCAATTATGGCTACTGTAGGTGGAGAAGATAATTATAAAAATATGGTTCAATGGGCTTCAGAAAATTTAGAAGCTTCAGAAATAGATACCTTTAATGATTTATTAACTAATGGTTCATTAGAACAAATACAATTAGCTGTTGCTGGTGTAAATGCTAGATACAGAAATGGAACTAGAGAACCAAATTTATTATCAGGTTCTAAATCAAATGCTTCTTTAGGTTATCAATCAGTTGCAGAAATGTTATCTGATATGAATAATCCTAAATATAATGCAGACCCAGCATTTAGAAAATCTGTAGAAGATAAAATTAAATTATCATCGGTAGTCTAATGTGGGGGTTTTTAGTTAATTTAATTAAAAATCCTATTACATCTATAGTAATTGATAAGACTATAGGAGAAGCAAAACATTATTTAGAAATAAAAAAGATTGAAAGAATAGCAGAAATAGAAGCCGCTAAAACTGTGCAAGTTGCACAAGTAGAGGCTTCTACTACCTCGTGGAAAGATGAGTGGCTAACCATCTTTACTACTATTGGTATAGCTGTATGTTTTATACCTGCACTTCAACCTTATATGATAAAAGGTTTTCAAATAATTAAATCAGCACCATCAGAACTATTATATGCTGTATTAGTTGTATATTGTGGTAGCTTTGGTTTAAATATTATGGATAAATTTACAAAATAATCACACACACTTTTTAAAGAGGTGTGAGCCTCACGAAGATAAAAACTGCCTCATGTTATTATTTGCGGATAATATAATTGAGAGAACTTTTTGAAAATATGTGATGGTTTTATAACTAACTAACTAAATGATAAACTATGGCTAATGCTACAGTTTTCTCGTTTGGGTCAATCAAACCTAGCCGGTTCAGTTAATGAACTCTTTTTAAAAGTATGGAGCGGAGAAGTCCTCGCCACTTTTACAAGAGAAAATCAAATGCTGAACATGTCTATGGTACGGCAAATACAAAATGGTAAGTCAGCACAATTTCCAGTAATTGGAACTACAAGTGCCTCTTATCATGCAGTTGGAGAAGAAATAGTTGGTACAGCAGTCAGACATGTTGAAAAAGTAATCAACATTGATGACCTGTTAATCAGTCATTCTTTCTTGTCAAATCTTGACGAAGCAAAAAACCACTATGATGTAAGAAGTATTTATACATCCGAGCAAGGAAGAGCTTTGGCAAATACAGTTGATAAGAATTTACTTCAACTTGTTGTATTAGCTTCAAGAGCGTCTGCTAACTACACAGGTGGCGGAGCTGGAACTAAAGTTGTTGATGCGGATGCAGATACAAACGCAACATCACTTATTCAATCCATCTTCGACTGTGCAAGTGCTATGGATGCAAATGATGTACCTAGCGTGGATAGGTTTTGTGTTGTGAAGCCTTCAATTTATTACAAACTGGTTCAAGATGATAAGATTTTGAATAGGGATTTTGGAGGTCAAAATGGTATTTATTCTGATGGAACAATAATTAAAGTTGCAGGAATAAATATTGTTAAATCCAACACAGCGACTACTGCATACGCAGACAATTCGTCAGCAGTTTCAGGAACGCAAAATACTTACAACGTAAATGCGTCTACTGTTGTTGCTACTGTATTCCATAAATCAGCTATTGGAACTGTTAAACTTTTAGACCTCGGTGTTGAAAGTGAATACGACATTCGAAGACAAGGTACTTTAATGGTGTCTAAGATGGCTCTTGGTCATGGAATATTAAGACCGGAAAGTGCTTGTGCAATACAAACTGCCGCATAAGACCTAATAACGAGAATAGATGTGGCGTTGAAATATACGCCACGTCTTATTAATTTTAATGACAACAATAATTACACGAACAACTGAATTACAAGCTGTTAACCAAATGTTAAGCACTATAGGAGAAGCTCCAATCAATTCTCTTGTAGGTACTCTTCCTACCGATGCAGTTATGGCAATCAACATTTTAAATGAGGTAAATCGAGAAGTACAAATGGTAGGATGGAAATTTAATTCTAGCTACAAAGTATCATTAACTAGAGATAACAGTAACAAAATCCCAATAAGTGCCAATGTTATGCACTTAGAATTTAATCCATTATTAATTAACAAAACAACTTATGACCCAGTTATAAGAGGAAGTTTTTTATTTAATTTAGCTACAGAAAGTTTTATTTGGGATAAAAATTTTGATGATGTTTATATTATTTATTTATTACAATTTGAAGATTTACCAGAACCAGCAAGAAATTATATTAAAGTAAGAGCATCAAGAATTTACCATGACAGACTATTAGGTGCTACAGCCATACATAAATTTTCAACTACAGATGAACTTAACGCATTAATTTTTCTACGACAGTCAGATACAGCAACAGCAGACCATTCAATATTTAATAGTTTAGACCAGTTTAAAACAGTTAATAGAAGTCGTGGTGTAAAATTAACATAATAATATGCCACTTATATCAAGAAATATTCCTAATCTTATTGGTGGTGTAAGTCAGCAACCAGAAATTTTAAGACTAGATAATCAAGCTACAGACCAAATAAATGGATTATCAAATGTTGTTGAAGGTTTAAAGAAAAGACCACCAACACAACATATTGCAAAAATTTCAGCAACATCTTTTAGTGATGCTTATATTCATACAATTAATAGAGATACTTCTGAAAGATATGTAGTAGTAATTACTAATGGAGGTTTAAAAGTTTTTACTATTGCTGGTGTAGAAAAAAATGTTGTTTTTGCATCAGGTAGTGCAACATATTTAACATCAGTAACTCCAAGAGATGAATTTAAAGCATTAACAGTAAATGATTATACTTATATTATTAATACTACTCAAACAGTTGCTATGTCAGCAACAACAAGTCCTGCTAAAATTGAACAAGCAGTTTATACAGTTAAGCAAGGTGTTAATTCTACAACTTATTCCTTAACTATAGATGGAACAACATATTCATTTACAAGTGGAAATACTAATACTCAAACTATTAGAGATGGTCTTAGAACAGCTATAGGAAGTCCTGCTGGATTAACTTTTACAAATATTGGTAACTCAAGTTTTTCAATTCTTAAAGCTTCCGGTACTCTAGCTGTAAGTGCAACAGATGGTTATGGAGACCAAGCTTCAAGTGTTGTTTATGACAAAGTACAAAAATTTAGCGACTTACCAGCAGTAGCACCTAATGGAATGGTAGTTGAGGTAGTAGGAGATGCTTCTAATAGTTTTGATAATTATTATGTAAAATTTTTTGACAACACAAAAGTATGGGAAGAGACAGTAGAACCTAATATTAAAACTACATTAGATAATACAACAATGCCTCATTTGCTTATCAGAACAGCAGATGGTCATTTTAGATTTACTCCTGCTAATGGTTCAAGTTATACAATAGGTGCAACATCTTATTCTGTTCCTGCATGGGGTACAAGAGATGTTGGAGATTTAGATAGTTCTCCTAATCCATCTTTTGTTGATGCAAAAATTAAAGATATATTTTTTCATAGAAACAGACTTGGTTTTTTAACAAATGAAAATGTTACCATGTCAAGAGCTGGAGAATTTTTTGAATTTTTTAATGAAACAGTTACAGATGCCCTTGATACTGATGTTATTGATATTAACGTAGCACACACAAAAGTATCAATATTAAAATCAGCAGTTGCTTTTGATGAAAAACTTTTACTGTTTTCAGACCAAACACAATTTATTTTAATTGGTGGAGCATCATTAACTCCTGCAAATGTTAACGTATCTGTTACAACAGAATTTGAAAGTTCAGATAAAGTAAAACCAGTAGGTAATGGAACAAATGTTTTCTTTGCTTTTAACAAAGGACAATTTTCTGGTGTTAGAGAAATGTATGTTGAAGCAGATGGGGAAACAAACAATGGTGAAGATGTTACAGCAAACGTACCAAAATATATTCCTGCTGATTTGTTTAAATTTGCAAATGCTTCAAATGAAAATATTTTAGTTGCATTAAGTTCAAAAAATACTTTTAAAAATTGTTTATATATTTATCAATGGTTCGTATCAAATGGCCAGCGTTTACAAAGCGCTTGGCATAAAT
>Ga0194129_10004493_pt1 | contig 18474 bp, 18 predicted proteins | sample TA2KigCa35mmetaG_FD_150862 | JGI IMG/M metagenome (GOLD analysis project Ga0194129, IMG submission 150862) | Freshwater microbial communities from Lake Tanganyika, Tanzania - TA2015038 Kigoma Deep Cast 35m | ecosystem: Environmental > Aquatic > Freshwater > Lake | place: Tanzania: Lake...
GCCAATCGGCGCCTTTGCCATGGTGATGGGCTTATCGGGCCTGGCCCTGGTCTGGGGCAAGCTGACCAATCTCGGGTGGCTGCCGGGCATTGCCGGACCGTTGGCGGAGGTGTTTGCAGCAATCGATGGCCTGGCTTTTGTGCTGCTTTTGGCGCTCTACGCCAAGAAGTGGGCCCGCAATCATCAGCGGGTCTATAAGGAATGGCAGGATCCGGTGAAGTCATCGTTTTTTTGCAGCGGTCTCGGTTTCTTTTGCGCTGACGGCAGCCGTGGCACTCGGGGTCTTTGCGCCGCTGGCGCTGCCCCTATGGGTGATTGGCGCCGTGCTGCAAGTCGTTGCGATGATGATGGTGCTCAATGCCTGGATTCATCGCGAGAGCCTTCAGCCCCCGCATGCCACGCCAGCCTGGTTTATTCCTGCTGTGGCCAATGTGGTGCTGCCACTTGCAGGGGTGCGGCTGGGTTTTTTAGAAATCTCTTGGTGGTTTTTTGCGGTCGGAATTTTATTTTGGCTGGTGCTGTTGACCGTGGTGTTGCAGCGACTGTTGTTCGTGCAGCCTGCACTGCCTGATCATCTGGTCCCGACACTATGTATTTTATTGGCCTCGCCCGCAGTTGCGTTTCTATCCTGGCTTCAGCTGACTGGCCAACACCCCGGATCGGCCCCGTTGGACGCGATGGGCCATGTGCTGTTTGGCATCGCAATATTTTTTGCATTGTTCTTGTTCACACAGATTCGGCGCTTTCTGCGGCTGTCGTTTTATGTGTCATGGTGGGCCTTTTCATTTCCGAGCGCTGCATTTACCAATGCGGCATTGGTCTATGCTCAGTTTGAAGGCGGCGCATTTAATCATGCCTTGGCCGTGACCATGGTGGCATTCTCAACCCCGCTGATTCTCTGGGTATTGGCACGCACCATCGTGGCGGTGGCCCGCAATGAGCCACAGCTCGTTCATTAAAGCGCAAGCTTCATGTGGACTTTAGGATAAGACAGAAAAGAAAGAGGCGCTTATGGTCCGACTCGCTGCAAACATTAATTGGCTCTGGAAAGAGCTCCCACTAGAGCAAAGACTTTTGGCCGCGGGCCGCGCAGGCTTTCGCGCCGTAGAATCCTTAGACCCTTATGTGGCCACAATCGAAGACTGGAAGCGATGGCTTGATGCTTCCCGTTTAACCCTCGTGCTGATTAATGCACCGTCTGGGTCAAGTGCACACCAGCCAGTTCGAGGGCTCGCAGCCTGGCCCGGCAAAGAGGATGAATTTCAGGCAGCATTCAGTCAGGCCGTGGAGTACGCCATTGCCCTTCGGGTTCCGTTTATTCATGCCACGGCCGGTCCAAAAGGCATCGGAGGCGCCGAAGATGTGCAGCAAGCTTGCTACGAAAAAAATCTTATCTGGGCCTGTGATACAGCAAGCCGGCATGGTGTCGGCGTCACCATCGAGCCACTCAGCCCCCGAGACGCCAGCAACGCCTTCATGTCCAGCCTTCCCCATGCGCTCAAGACCCTCCAGGCTGTGGATCGCAAAAACCTCAAGCTACAGTTTGATCTGTACCACCAGCAAGTTCTGCATGGCGATATCGTGATGAATCTGCGCGCTTATATTGGGAGGATTGGTCATATTCAAGTGGCCGGGGTTCCGGACCGAACGGAGCCGCATTTCGGTGAACTTAGCTTCTCTCGCATCGCAGAAGAACTTGGCCAGCTCGGATATGCGGGCTTTGTTGGATGCGAATACCGGCCTGTAACAAGTCCTGAAGAAGGCCTGCACTGGGCCCAGCCCTATTTGCGCAGTTAGTGGCGCAAGTCTTTTTCTGGGAACCCAGGGGGACGGTCGCCGATGTCAGCGACGCAGACTATCGGGTCGCATCGCCTGACTCAACCAGGACATTCTCCACCACGCCCGCGCCGGCCCGTCGATAGGCGGCGGCAGCCACATACTCAGGGGACTGGAAGCAGGCTTTCGCCGTCTCGAGATCAGGGAACTCGATCACCACGAACCGATGGAAGTCTTCCGGCCCTTCCATAATTTCGTATCTACCCCCTCGGGCCAGAACCTTCCCGCCGTACTGCTTCACAATCGCGGGTACCAAGTCGGTGTACTTCTTGTACTCAACAGGGTCATGAATCCGGGAACGGGCAAGCCAATATGCGGCCATGAGTACGTCCTTTATCGCTTATCTTTGCTTGGCTTTCGGTTTCCGTGTCTTATTCTGGGCGGCGAACTCGTTGCACCGCGTCATGGCCAGCGGGGTAAACTCCGCCCGCGGTGCGTTGCCCCCAATGACGAACATCAATAAGTGCTCGGTGTCGGGCTCCCCCTTGGTGACATTCATAAACCGACGCGCACAGCCAGGGGGCACCGAAATCACATCGTAGGGATTGAGATCGACGTACTGCTTTTGCTTTCCTTCGTTCCACTCACAACGCCACTTGCCTGTTAGGGCAATAAATGTCTCGTTGGTGTCGTGGTTGTGCATCAATGGCCCGCGCCCAGGCTTGGCCTTGCAATACCCAAGATTAAAACCCTCGGCAATAGGAATCGCTGGCATCGTGGCCGCGTCATCACCAACCGGTGAGGTGGTTGCCTTATTGCCCTTTTTGGGGGACTGAAAGCCAATGACCGCGTAAAGGGTACGTTGTGACTCGGGCAGAGGGCTATCTGGAAGGCCCCCGTCGGACCCCTTCAGCTTCTTAAATCGTGCAACCCTGGTCATCATCTCCTCCTTGCCGATGACCCTTATATCTTTCCAGGAAGCCATGGTTTTCTCCTAGTGATCTTTTGATTATTTCCCAGTTACCTACTGGCGGCTATACTGAGAAGCACTTGACCAGCGAGGGACGTCAATGACTTGCAGGTGCGATCATCGCAGAAGCACTTTTGGTTGTCAGCAACTCTCACTGGCGTCGCAGCGCACGAAGGAAAATTTATGATCGACGTATTCGATAGCATTGAGTCTTCAGAGTTTCCTCTCGGATTCTGTGTCGATCGCACAGGGCCCCGTGACTCTGTCTTTTCGGGACAGCATGGAAAAACGGTTCTGAAGGTCGAGGCCCGTGCCCTTGGAGCCCACCAGAAGGAGGCGGTCGTCACCGAGGGCGAGCGAGGGCCCAGGTGGCGCATGGTGAGTGATGAAGGCCCACAACTCAAAGGCTCTGACCTCGCCCCCTTTCCCCTCGGATTTTTTAATGCTGGGCTTCAGGCGGACCTCCTGGGAAACATTGATCGTCTCAACCAGTCGGCGGGCAGCCCTCTGTTGTCGGTACACCAGACACTAGTCAATCGGTACACCTTTAGCGGATCATTTTTCGCCGGCACAGGACAAGGTCAGGCCGAACCCGCGGAGATTGAGATTTATACCAAGGGCGGTTGTAGCCTTGATCAGGCGGCAGCGCTCTTGTCCGAGGCAGTGCGCAACGCGCTCGGTCTTGCCGCCATGTCTTCTCCGATGGACTGCACCTTTGCAATCTACGTCAACGGTATTCGACGCACCGTGACGGGCGTCACGCCGTCGGCCGCGCCCGATGTGCGCGACCCCCTCAAGACCCAGGGAGGGCCACCGCGTCCGCTCGCCGATGGTCACGACCTGCCAGGTCTAATTCAGAAGACATCAGACTACATTCCCCCTTCCGACGCCATGCCCTCTTCCTCCTCCAAGTATGGCCTGGAGGTCCTGGGGCGCTCGGAGCTAGCCCTGGGTAAGGCGCAGGCCTCTGCCCGAACCACCCTCAAAGCACCGCCGGGCAGCGAATTTGGGTTTCAGACACAGGAGGAGCAGCTGCAGAGTCCGGCCGCCCCCGCAGGATTGGCCCTGCTGTCTGCCGGAATTGCCTTCTGCTATATGACCCAGCTTCTGCGGTACGCCGAGTATCTCAAGTACAAGGTGCGGGCGATCCGTATGGTTCAGTTCAATCCGTTTGAACGGATTGCGGACTCCCAGGGCCACCTTGTCGCCCGGGCTCTACCCGTCGATACCCACCTCTTGCTTCACGGCGAGGAGCCCGACGAGGTCATGCAGAAGCTCCTCGCGATGGGCGCAACCACCTGTTACCTTCATGCAGCCCTCAAAGGCGCCCTCAACCCCAAGATCATGCTTGTGCACGAAGGCCAGAAGAGACAGATCAGCTAAAGACCTTTTGCGGCGCATATAAATAATTAATCGATCAGCCCGCGAGGCGGTTACCCCCTCAGTAACCCTAATAGACGGGAAACTTGGGCCCGCAAAGACTTGTCTCGGGTAGTAATTTAAGAAATCTGCAAAAGGTCACTTTGGAGGAGTTCAAATGAAATTAGGGAAAACGAGCCTATTAATTGCGGCGGGAGCTGTCGTGAGCCTTTTGGGCTTGGGTGCCGCTCATGCGCAGGCCCAGAAGCGGGAAACGATTACCCTGCGTATTGCCTCGGGCCACCCAGTGGTCAATACGTACGTCAATCTGCTCAATACGTTCTTTGTGCCTGAAGTAACCCGCAGAGTGAAAGAGCGCACCCCGCACACTGTGAACTTTATCGAAGGCTACGGCGGGTCCATGGTGAAGCTTCCGGATACCCTGGAAGGGGTCCAATCCGGCATCATCGATCTCGGCGCATTTTGCTTCTGTTTTGAACCGTCTAACCTGCCGCTTCATGCATTCCAGGTCATGCTGCCTTTCGGAACCATGGATGCTGAAACCAGCCTCAAAACCGCCCGGGCGGTGTACGACAAGGTGCCCTACCTGAGCAATGTCTTTGAAGACAAGTGGGGCCAGAAGCTTCTGGGCATTATTGCAGACAATGGCTATAACCTTGGCACCACCATGCCCTGGAAGAGTGTGTCGGACCTCAAGGGTGTGAAACTGGCTGGCGCAGGCCTCAACCTGAAGTGGTTGGAGTATGTGGGCGCCGTGCCGGTTCAGGGCACGCTGAATGAGGCCTATCAGGGCATGCAGACGGGTGTCTATAACGGCTGGATAATGTTCCCGTCGGCCTGGGTGAACTTCAAGCTCTACGAGCAGGGCAAGCACTACACCGAGATCGGCTTTGGCGCTATTACCTGGCACGGCCTCACGGTCAACAAACGTCGCTGGGACGGCCTCCCGAAAGACGTGCAGGCGATCATCGCAGAAGTCGCACGAGAGTACGAGCTGCGCACGGGTAAGGTAAATAAAGAGGACTATCCCAAGCAGATCGCAAAGCTCAAAGAACTGGGTACCAACGTCTCGAGCGTTCCGGCCTCTGTACGCATTGAATGGGCCAACTCTCTGGCCGGTTGGCCCCAGGAGCAGGCCGACGCCCTTGACAAGCAGGGTCTGCCCGCAAGCCAAGTATTAAAGATTACCCTGGAAGAGGCGGAGAAGGCAGGTCACAAGTGGCCCGTTCGCTACAGGATTCGCTAGTCTCATAGTCTCTGCTAATCGCTGTATCCCGGGCCTTCTCGCAGGTCATATTTGCTGGAAGGCCCTGTAATTTTGTGTCTTTGCCTTTTTCTGTCTCCCCCTATCCCCCCTCTAGGAACACCCGATGTTTGACTCCGTAAATAACTGGGTTATTAGATCTTTTCTGGTGATCGGAGCCTTTCTCGCGCTCCTTATCTCCTTTCTGATCGTAGCCGATGTCGTAGGACGCGGGCTCTTTCTCAAGCCTGTTCAGGGCACCAAAGAGATGGTCCAGGCCGCAGTGGTGCTCATCTGCTTTCTTCAAGCAGCGTATGCCATTCGCTCAGGCGGAATGATAGCCGTGGATATGTTTATCACCAGACTTTCCACCCGCCCAAAGGCCTTTATTGCATTCTTCGGCTCACTGCTTGGCGTTGGCTTTTTCTTCATCATTTTCTACGGCGGCATAGACCTTGCCGTTCGGTCCTGGGTATCCGGCGAGTTTGAAGGTGAGGGAGCCCTCCGTATACCGAGTTGGCCTGCCCGCTTTATGGTGGTTCTAGGCTCCGCCCTAGCCATTACCCAATACCTCATTCTTTCATGGCACGCCTTCCGGGCCATCTTAGACCCTGGTTATAAAGAAGATTTCTTCCAGGCATCGAGTCATTGAGCGCCATGGGTCAGATGGGTCACATAGGTCGCGGTAGTCTGCTGCCTCTTGTCACATCAACGGGTCGTAGAAAAATCACCCCCTCAGATAGAGGTCTGCATTATGTTTAGTACTTTTCAGATCGTCGTCGTCATTGGAACCGTTCTATTGCTCACCTTGGCGGGTGTGCACATCGCAGTCGCACTCGGGGTCACTGCGGTCCTTGGGGCTTTTCTCATGGTCGGAGACTGGGGGGTTGTCTTTCAGTTCATTTCCAGTACCGCCTACGAGGCCCTGCGCGACTATGTATTTGCCGTTATTCCGCTCTTTCTGCTCATGGGGGGATTTCTCGCCGAGAGCGGTGCCGCCCGGGATATTTTTACCCTCATCAACCGTGGCTTACGTTTCCTACCAGGCCGCCTCGGGCTTGCCACGGTCGGCGCCAACGCGCTTTTTGCGTTTGTCACGGGCGTGAGTATTGCGGCCGCCGCCGCCTTCTCTCGTATTGCTTACCCTGAGATGCGGCGTGCCGGCTACGACAAGGGGTTTTCGGCTGGATGCATCGCAGGCAGCTCCTGCCTCGGAATGCTTATTCCACCGAGCGTACTTATGATTGTCTGGGGGGTACTCACCGAGCAATCTATAGGCCAGCTCTTTCTTGCCGGCGTCGGCCCAGGGCTCTTGCTGGCCTTACTATTTTGCTTGTACATCTTGATTTCCGCTGTGGCGCGGCCTCAGGTTGTCGGGGTGGGGGTAGCAGGCCAGACAGTGTCTTGGCCGCAGCAAGGCGAGCAGTCCAAGGCATCCGACGGCGAGTCCCTCGAGAGCCTGACAAAGGCCTTCTTTGGCACGATCCTCACCCTCGGACTGGTTGCCTTCATTCTTGGGGGCATCTGGATGGGCGCCTTCACCCCCACAGAAGGCGCAGGAGTCGGGGCCGCCGCCGCCCTCGTTGTAGCCCTCATCCGAGGGGTGAAGATTGCACAGATTCGCGAGGTCGTGCTTCAGGTGGGCCGTACGACTGCTCCCCTGCTCTTGCTCCTCTTCTGCGCGCAGCTCTACTCTCGGGTGCTCTCTATGACTGGCATCACCGGAGCAATTCAGACGATTCTCGTGAATTCGGGCATGGACCTCTGGGCAATTGTTCTCGTCATGGTGCTCATCTGGTTTATCTTGGGATGTTTAATCGACTCGATCTCCATTATTCTCATCACCGTGCCCGTATTCGCGCCTGTGGCCCATGCCGCAGGCATGGATCCGATCGCGTTTGCCATGATCGGAATCGTAGCCATTGAGGCCGGACTGCTCACACCGCCCTTCGGGATAATCGTGTTTACGGTTAAAGCGTCTTTACCCCAAAACGAGATTACCGTCGGTCAGATATTCCGTCATTCGATTCCGTACTGGATCTGCCTGCTCATCGTGATTCTCTTGATCTGGTTTATCCCATCGATCGCGACCTGGCTTCCAGACTACGTATTCAACACGAATAAGTAAGCCGTCTGCAGCGAAAGAATCGTCGGGTTTTCTTCACGGTCACGCACCTGCATAGCCTCACAAAACCTGCGCCTGCGATGAGGCAACATCGGAAGGGCTTCCATTGTTGAGCGGCTAAAAAAAGGCCTGGGATCGCTCCCAGGCCTTTTTCATTTACTCAGGTTGCGTCGAGTCGTTACGGTGTAATGATCGTAGACCCCGAGGTGGTACCCGCCTGCAAGTCACGATGGGCGCGCACCACGTCGGACAAGGCATAGCGCTGATTAATAGAGACCTTAAGCACGCCATGTTTGAGACGATCAAAGACCATGGCTGCTGACTCCCGCATCTCCTGCGAGTCCGCCGTATAGGTGACTAGCGTTGGCCTTGTGAAATACAACGAACCGAGTTTTTGAAGCATTGCACCGGTTACTGGCGGAGGGTGGCCGGTCGTCTGGCCAAAGGAGACAAAATAGCCGCGTGCCGCGAGACTATTTAGCGAAGCTTCAAAACTGTCTTTTCCCACCGAATCAAAAACGACAGGCACCCCTTTACCCTGGGTCAACTCTCGGGCCTTGGCCGCAATATCGTCTTTTTTTCGATCGAGGCAGACCTCATAACCATTCTGGACAGCAAGCCGACATTTCTCGGGGCTGCCGGCCACTCCGATCATTCGTGCACCGAGGTCTCTGCCCCACTGGCCCGCGAGAAGGCCAACCCCACCTGCTGCAGCATGAAAGAGCACCGACATTCCTGGCTTGACAGGAAAACAACGATGCATCAGATATTCAACTGTCATACCTTTTAACAAGATAGCGGCCGCCTGCTCATCTTGGATGCCTGCGGGGGTGTGCAAGAGCCGCGCGACTGGAAAATTACGGCGGACGGAATAGGCCTCAAAGCCCGGTCCACCGGCGTAGCAGACACGGTCCCCTTCTTTGAAGTCCGTCACGCCCGGCCCCACTTTTTCCACTACACCGGCTGCTTCATTACCCAGTCCAAACGGCGTCGGCACTGGATAGAGTCCGCTGCGCATATAGATATCCTGGAAATTCAGACCGATGGCAGTGTGGCGAATTGTTACTTCGCCTTGTGCTGGGTCGGCCAGGGAAATTTCTTCAAGCCTTATGACTTCAGGGTCGCCGGCCTGATGAACTCGTGCAACAGTCGTCTTGGTCATACGGTCACCTTGTCTTTCGAGTCCTTCTTGTACTGTTGCGTAAATCGGGATTCTTTAATTACCTCGGCCGCGGACTTTTCATTCTGGCCATCATCAGTCCATCCGGGCACGCGGCCGAGGGCGACTGCCTCACGCCAAGGAAAGTTCAGCTCAACTTTGATGCCGTTGATCGGCTCGCGCATGAAAAGCTGATACAGGCCGGAGTTGTGCGCCTTGCGTTCATTGAACTCTACGCCATTGTCGGTGAGCTTTTTGATAAAACCGGCGAGGTCATCGCAGTTGATACAGAGGTGGTCAATCCGCCCGGAGCCCATGGCGCCAGCTGCTGAGAAGTCGTCATTGGTTTTGTCGGTTGGCGCCTTCAGATAGGTGTTCTGGTGTTCCGAATGCCTTGCCTTGCCAATGTGTATAACATCCTGGTCTCCGATGTAGAGCCAGTGCACGGGAAAACCAAACTCAGGGTGATCTCCCTCACGAAAGCCTAGGTTCTTGCAGAACCAGTCCCGGGTGCCGTCTGGGTCATGGGTGAGGATCAGTAGGTGTTCGAGAAATTTCAGTGCCATAGCGATCTCTTCATAAAAAGTCGTTCAGGGAGTTTTAAAAGCGCGTGAACTGAGCCGTTACCGCGTGGTAAGTGGTCGGCGAATAATAGACGCGCCAAGAGGCTATCACTGGAGGGCTTAATTGAATAGCGGAGCGATGCCGAGATCGGTTGCGATCCGATCAAGCTCTGCGACGATCCCCCCGGACAGAGGAATGCCGTGCGTTGAATAGTCCTGTCGACGGTAAAAGCTCTGTTCGCCAGGAAGCCATATTCTTTCGGTGGCGGGCATCTTTGTGCTACCCCGAATTTCACCGGCCAGTTTGTCAATCCGGTGTCGCAATGCATCAATATCATCGAAGGCGGCTGGATCTACGGCACAGATCGTCTGGCCTGTATTGGTGATGGATCGACTGTCCATATTGAAATCAATGACCGCGCTGCCCATCGCCGCCCCGTTAAGGCTGCCAGCCAGCATCCCCACCAGTAACGCAAGGCCGTAGCCCTTGTGGCCACCGATGGGCAAGAGAAAGCCCTCGGCTGCCTTGTTTGGGTCAAGCAGCGGTCTTCCCTGGCGGTCGATCATCCATCCTTCGGGCATCATCTCCCCCTTGCGCGCCTTCGCCTTGACCTTTCCGTAGGCGGCCACCGTGGTGGCCATATCCAAGACCACGGACGCTTCTTGGTGGCCACGAGGAAACGCTATTGCAATCGGATTGGTCGACAGCAGCATATCCATTCCGCCCCACGGCGGGAGGTGATTGGCATTGCCCACCGCGTAGTAGATCCCAATGAGGTCCTGGTCTGCCAGGGCCCGAACATAAAGCGAAGCGGGCCCAGCGTGATTGCTAAAACGGGTGCCCACCCAGGCGACACCCATGCTGTGCGCCTTTTCAGCTGCGAGCCCAACCGCCTTGGAAACGACCAGATGTCCCATGCCGTTATCACCGTCAATCAGAGCGCTTGCCGGCCGTTCGCGCACCACTTGAATCTGAGGCTTGATATTGATTCCTCCCGATTGGATGCGCTTAAGGTACTGGCCGAGACGAATCACTCCGTGACCATCAGACCCCTGCAGATCGGCTTGAGCCATCAGCCGCGCCACCGCTAGACTGTCGGTGTCTGAGAATCCCTGAGTTGCGAACGCTTCGGCGATAAAAGCCTGCAGTCTTTCGAATGACACGCGACGGCCGTCAGTCATGATGACCTCATATTAGGTTGTATCAATCGCCGAAGGCTGCAAGGACCTCAGGCACCGGTTTTTGTTGACGAGATGATCGCCTTATCATAAGCGCTTAGCGTCAAGTTGTCTGTTTCCTGTGTTCCGATTCAAACGAAAGGACTCGTACGTCATGCCTTCCAACACAAAGGTCGCACTCGTTACTGGTGGTGGTACAGGAATCGGCCGAGCGAGTGCTTATGCACTTCAAAAAGCGGAATTTCAAGTCATCATTACAGGCCGTCGGCTTGACCGCCTGAAAGAGGCCGCCGCTGCGGATGCCCAAGGCCTACCCGGCATCATTGCGATCGCCGCTGATGTCAGTCAGGGCCAAGCGGTCAAGGCCCTATTCTCAGAAATCGAGGCCCGGTTCGGGCGCCTCGACGTTCTGTTCAATAATGCGGGCATGGGCGCTCCTCGCGTACCCATCGAGGAATTATCCGAGGAAGACTGGCGTAAGGCGGTCGATGTCAATCTCACTGGGTCTTTCCTTTGTGCGCAGGCTGCTTTCGCACTCATGAAAAAGCAATCGCCTCAGGGTGGACGCATTATCAACAACGGTTCGATTTCCGCCCATGCACCAAGGCCTAACACGTGCGCTTATACCGCCACCAAGCATGCGATTACCGGGCTGACTAAATCGCTGGCCCTCGATGGTCGTCAATTTAAAATTGCCGCATCGCAGATTGATATTGGAAATGCTGATACATCGATTGGTGAGCGGTTTAAGGCGGGTGTACCTCAGGCAAACGGCCAGGTGATGGTTGAGCCAGTGATCGATGCCCGCTATTGCGGTGATGCGGTGGCTTACATGGCTAGCCTGCCGCTTGAAGCAAACGTGTTGACCATGACCCTTATGGCCACGAATATGCCATTTGTTGGAAGGGGCTAGCGTGGACAACTGGAAAAAAAAACAAGCACAAGGACTTTCTAGCGGAACTGTCAATTACGGGGACAAAGAGTTTGCACTTTTCTTAAGACGCGCCTTTATTAAAGGTGCAGGACTCTCGGATGAGGATCTTTCAAAGCCGATCGTCGGCATTATTGATACCAGCAGCGACTTTAACCCTTGTCACGGCAATGTGCCACAACTGATCGAGGCGGTAAAACGCGGTGTCATGATGCAAGGCGCGCTTCCGATCGTGTTTCCCACCATCTCACTGCATGAGTCTTTTGCCGCTCCTACGAGTCTTTATCTTCGAAATCTCATGTCGATGGACACCGAGGAGATGATCAGGGCGCAGCCGATGGACGCTGTGGTGGTCATTGGCGGTTGCGATAAGACCATCCCAGCGCAAGTCATGGGGGCACTATCAGCGGGCAAGCCTTTTATCGTCCTGCCGACAGGGCCGATGCTGTCGTCGCGCTGGCACGGTGAGCGGGTGGGCGCATGCACCGACTGCCGGCGGTTGTGGGCCGACTTTCGCGCTGGCCGACTGACGCAGGCTCAGATTGATGATGCCAACAATCATCTCGTGCCTTCGGTGGGCACATGCTCGGTGATGGGCACTGCCAGCACCATGGCCTGTATCGTCGAGGCGATGGGCCTGACTGCGCCTGGCGCCGCAAGTGCGCCGGCGGTTTCCGCGGACCGCCTTCGCATTGCCGAGCGTACTGGCTTCGCGGCAGCGCGCCTGGCAAAAGGAGAGATCGCGATGCCAGATTTCGGTAAGCACCAGGTGCACAACGCTCTGGCGGTGCTGCTTGCGATCGGCGGATCTACGAATGCTTTGGTACACCTAGCGGCGATCATGGGCCGGGTTGGTATGCGACTTGATTCCGCAGGTTTTAACGATTTGGCCAATCAGACTCCGGTCTTGGTCGACCTCAAGCCCGGCGGTGAGGGCTATATGCCAGATTTTCACGAAGCCGGTGGTCTGGTCCGCGTAGTTTTTGAGCTTGCCGATCTGTTTGAGCTTGATTTTCCGACCGTTTTTGGAGACTGCCTGCGTGATCGACTGAATAAATTTTCTGTGACGGACAGCAGTAGCGTGATTAGGGGTCGCTCCAATCCGATCTATCCCCACGGTGGTCTGCGCTGGCTTGCAGGCAATCTCGCACCGCACGGCGCTGTCATTAAGTCCGTAGCGGCAAGCGAGAAATTGCTAGAACATACGGGGAGGGCCGTTGTGTTTGACGGGCTAGAAGATATGGCCCACCGGCTCGATGACCCAGGCCTTGATGTAAAGGCCGACGATGTGCTTGTGTTGCGCGGTATTGGTCCCAAAGGCGCTGGCATGCCCGAGGCCGGTCTGATTCCGATTCCCAAAAAGCTTGCGGTGGAAGGGGTGCGTGATATGGTGCGTATCTCGGATGGTCGCATGAGTGGCACGGCCTTCGGCACTATCGTGCTGCACATCAGTCCAGAGGCCGCAAGTGGTGGCCCATTAAGTCTGGTGCGCAATGGGGATCGCATACGATTGAGCGTCAAAGAATCTACCCTTTCTCTGTTGGTGGATGACGCCACTCTCGAGAAGCGAAAGGCCGATGGTGTTCACAGGCTGCTGCCTGTTCTGGCCGGGGATCGGGGCTATGCAAGACTCCACAGTCAAGAGGTTCTGCAGGCCGAAGATGGGTGTGATTTTAAATTTCTAAGAAAGTCTCCCCGCTAAGCGGTGGGTTCTCAGCTACCCCAGAGGGGATTAGGAAATGGAACAAAGACGACTCGGTAAAAATGGTCCGATAGTTTCGGCCCAGGGGCTAGGCTGCATGGGGATGACCATTTTTTATGGCCAGCCGAATGATGAGGCCTCCGTTGCGACCATTCACCGGGCGCTCGACATTGGCGTTAACATGATCGTAACTTCGGATGCCTACGGCAATGGAGTTAATGAGTCACTAGTGGGCAAGGCGCTCGCCGACAGGCGCGAGCAGGCGGTGATCTGTACTAAGTTTGGAAATCTTGCGCTTGCTGGTGGCGGTGACACAGGATTCACCGGGGGGCATCCGCGCCATGTCATGATCGCGTGCGATCGGTCGCTGAAGCGTCTAGGAGTTGAAGTGATTGATCTCTATGCATTGCATCGGGTAGACCCCACGGTACCGATAGAGGACACCGTGGGCGCCATGAAGCGGCTTGTGGAGCAAGGCAAGGTGCGATACCTGGGGCTATCAGAGGCAGGCGCCGAGACAATCCAACGTGCCCATCGGGTGCATCCGATCACCGCTCTGGAGACGGAGTACTCGCTCTGGAGCCGAAACGTTGAAGGTGACATTCTTGCGACGTGCAGAATACTGGAGATTGCCTTGATGGCCTATTCGCCGCTTGGCCGTGGTTTTCTTACTGGAACGATCAAGTCAGCCAACGCCTTGGGCGAGAAAGATGGCCGCAGAAACCTGCCCCGGTTTAAGCCCGAGAATATCGGTCAGAATGTTACCTTGCTGGAGAAGATGGAAAAAATCGCCGACCAAATGGGAATCACGGCCGCCCAGCTTGCACTCTCCTGGCTTCATTCTCAAGGCGAAGATGTGTTTCCGATTCCGGGCACGAAGCGGGTGAAATATCTTGAGGAGAATGTTGTCGCCCAGACGATAAAACTGTCAGTCGAGGATGTGGGAAAGCTCAACGAGATGTTCCCCAAAGATATCGCCTCCGGCACGCGCTATCCGGAGTCTGCATTAAAAGGGCTGGGCATTTAGTCGATATCAATTCCCGACTATTTTGATGCTTTCTCTAGCGTGCACGGATGATGCCATTGCGTTTTTCCATCACTGCGCAGACAGAGGCGGTGTCCTGCATCTCAAAGCCCTGGGCAATGGCCTCCTTGTGTATGCCCGCCGCTAACTGAAAAAGGGGTGTATCCGCGCCAAGTGCATCGACATACTCGCCAATGATCGAAATGTCTTTGTGCATCAGCCGATGGGTCGCAGAAAGCCCTGTCAGGTAGTCACCTGCCACCATCATAGGACCTCGCACTTCGAAGATGCGCGAACTTCCTGCACCACCGAAGACTGCTTTGTAGGCCATTTCCAGTTCGATACCTGCCTTCTGCGCAAATGCAAAGGCCTCAGCCGTTGACACGTTGTGAATCGTAACCAACAGGTTCGCAACATACTTCATTTTGGAGCCGTTGCCGAAGGCTCCGAGATTGTGCGTAAGACGGCCAATAGCGCCGAAAGCCGGCATCATGCGAGCAATTCCATTTGCATCACCGCTGGCAAAGATGATGAGGTCGCCCTTTGCCGCCTGGGCTCCCGTTCCGCTTACCGGGCAGTCCAACAACAGCCCACCAGCAGCCTTCAATTGCTCCATGGCCTGCTGCTTATCCCGCATTTTGAGGGTGCAAGTATCGGCCAAGACCACTTGTTCAAGCCGGGTGCCGAGTGTCCGAAGCTCTTTAACCACCTGCAGCAGAGCCTCTGGGCTGGGCAGTGAGGTAATCACTTCGGTAGACCGTTTGGCCACGTCAGATACCGAGGTCGCCGCCTCCATCCCTGTGTTCTGAAGCGCTTTGATTCGGCTGGGATCAACATCAAATCCAATGACCTTAAAGCCGTTTTTTAAGAGGTTGCGAACATAGGAGGATCCCATGATTCCCAAGCCGATTACACCGACTGTCAGCATGCTGCCGCCCTTTCTCTTCATGGTCGACGGATAGATTGTTGTAAGCTAAGGAGTATCGCCATAGTAGGTCGCAAAAAGACTGCAGTGGCCACTATTCGGGAAATCACCTGTATGGAAAGCCAAACAGTATGTGATGTTCGAGCCGTCAATCATGACCACCGGGCGCTCCCGGTGGTCGATCTCGGACCCCTGATCCGCCGGTCACCCGGTGCGGCTCAGAGAATTTCACCGCAGTGGCGCCACGCCTGCGAGAACCTCGGTTTTCTTTGCGTCGTGAATCATGGTGTTGACCTCGCACTAATTGACGATATGGAGCGCCAGGCGCGGCGCTTTCACGATAGCCTAAGCGTTGATCAGAAGATGGCCGTTCAGGTTACACGAGATCAAAAAGGCTATATTCCATCGAAGGCCACGATCGTCACCCACTCTGCCTATGGCGCGCACACCAAGCTCGACAGCGTGGAGTGCTTTGTTGTTGCCACCGACTTTTCTGCCAACCATCCCGAGGTGATCAAGGGCACCCAGTTCTACGGCCCCACGCCTTGGCCAAGTGAAGAAGAGCTTCCGGGCTTTCGGTGGTCGGTGAATCAGTACATGGAAGCGATCCGGAGCCTTGGCCTGTCGCTGCTTCCGGTTTGGGAGCACGCACTGGAGTTGAAGGCCGGTTTTTTTACACGATTTTTTACGGATCCGTACTGCTACTTGAGAATCGCTAAGTATCCGAAGGCGAAATTGGTGCAAGACAACGAGTTCGGCCTTGGAGCCCATGCCGATACAGGTTTTATGACCTTCTTGCCACCCGCCCGTGAGGCGGGCTTGCAGATTCTTGGTACGGATAAAAAATGGTTCTGGCCCGATGTTCCTGAGGGTGCCATCGTCGTCAATATTGGCCAGTTTCTATCCCGATGGACCAATGATCGATTCCGCGCAACACCACATCGCGTGCTTCCCCCCAAAGAGAACGATCGCTACTCTTTTGCTTGTTTTATCAACACCAACCTGGATGCGGTTGCGCAATGTCTGCCGAGTTGTTTGCCTGCTGATGGCCGACCGAAGTATCAGCCACAGAGTTATTGGGAATTTTTTGAGTGGTATATGAAACGTACCTATGTGCATTACAGTGACTTCACATCAGAAGAACGTAAAGCCCAGTAGTGCCGGTGGTTTTCAGTCAATCAACATCGATTTCGAGCTATCCGATAACAATCTGCTCTTGCAGCAATTGTGAGGGACATGCGCTGTAGACATGACGTAAGCTTCCGAGATTTCAGATAGGCCACCATGCCAGACATAGCGAAATCCCGATGTCTAATTTGCCTGGGGCGTCGTACTCTTATTGATCTGTGGATCAATAAGAGCATTGTTTGGAGAAAAATCTAATGCAGCGCAGCAAATTAACAGTCGGTGTGATCGGTCTTGGCATCATGGGTTCTGCGATGGCTACCAATTTGCAGAAGGCGGGTTTCTCGGTGATGGGCAGTGAGCCCAGAGCCAGTCAGCGCCGGCTGATGAGGCCGCACATCTCTGCGGTTACGGCCAACAACAGCGAGATTCTTGGCCATAGTCGATTGCTCATTACGTCGCTGCCTTCGGCCGAGGCCCTGGTGTCCGTTGCCCGGGAGCTCGGCCGGGCGGTTCAAGCCCAGCCTCGTGGCGGCAAGACGACTGCAACAATCGTCGCAGAGACGAGCACACTGGCCTTGGAGGATAAGCTTCATGCGCAATCGATCTTTGCTGCAAGCGGTATTGAAATGCTTGATTGCCCTTTGTCGGGCACCGGAGCGCAGGCCCAGAATCGAGACCTCACAGTGTTCGCCAGCGGCTCTGCCTCAGCGATTAATACCTTTATGCCGGTTTTTAGGGGGTTCTCAAAGACTCAGTTCAATGTGGGTGAATTTGGCAACGGCATTAAGACAAAGTGGGTTGCCAATCTTCTGGTGGCAATTCACAACATTTCGACTGCCGAGGCGCTGCTGTTTGCTCGCGAACTTGGCCTGGACATGTCGTCTATTGTTGAGGTGCTCGCCGATGGCGCAGGGTCCTCTCGTATGCTGCAGATTCGGGGACCAATGATGGTGGATCATCGTTGGCAACCAGCGACCATGAGGGTTGGGATTTGGAAAAAAGACATGACAATTATTCAGTCTGCCTTGCAGGCGCTGAATGTGCCCGCACCTCTATTTCAGGCAAGCCTGCCCATCTACGCCGCCGCAATGGCGTCGGGCATGGAGGCAGATGATACTGCTGCGGTTTATGAGGTGCTTGAAAAAATGACGGGTCAGGTCGCCGTTAAAAAAAGGAAATCTGCGAAGCCAGCAGGACGCAAAGCATCGCCCGCAACACGAACGCTGCGCGCATAGCCTCCCGATAAGGAGTTGTTAACAAGTCTCACGGTCAATGTTGATCTTCGCGCAACACCCGAGGCGTCAGCACTGAGGTTCGGCCTGCTATAGACCAAAGTGGTTGGTGAGAATCTGATTGAATTCCTTGGGGTTTTGCACATTGGGCAGATGGTTTGCATTGTGCACAGGGCAATAATGGGCCCGGGGCAGCTGCTCAGCCAGGCCGCGGAGCGCCTCGGGGAAAGGCCCATCATGCTCTCCCGCAACAAGGGTCGTGCGAACCGTAATTGCCGCGACTTTGGGGGCGTAGTTGAGCTTCTGTATGGCGCGTGCACAGCCCACAAATCCGTTGACAGAGGTCGCACTGATTTGTGCCTTGAAGGCGCGCATCACCGCGCTGTTGGCGGGGTCTTTCGCGTAGTCGGACCCAAACCATCGTTCGACTGTGGCGTCGGCCATTTCGGCACAGCCTTTGGACAGTGCGAGTTCAATGCGAGGGCTCCACGAGTCAGCCATGGCTTGTGGCATATCGGCACGCGTGTCGCAAATTATTAGGCTCTCGAATCGGTCGGTGTGATGAATGCCAAGGCCGATACCAATCATTCCGCCGAGAGACAGGCCCAGAAAATGGACCCGCTTCTGCCCAAGTGCGTCAAGCACGCCGATACAGTCGCGTCCCAGGTCGTCTAGGCTAAAACCAAGCTCGGTTGGGCCTGAGGCGCCATGGCCGCGGGTATCCATTGCTAAAACCCGATATCCACTGCGGTGCAAGAGCGTGGCCTGGGCCTCCCACATGTTTGATGCCGACAGGATTGAATGTGACAGCAGAACGGTTCCGCGGGGGCCCGTCTCGCTGTCGTAGACGCAGATTAACTGCCCATTGCTCGTCACTGTTTTTTTCTTAAATTCGCTGGTCACGCGTTTTCTCCTTAAAGGTGCGGGTGGGAAGGATGGTTCGCATTGGCTTGGTAAGACTACAAAGGGCCAAAGGCCGGTGGTGGAATTCTTCGAGAGGAAACTTTTTCGTAGGCGGAAGCCAAGGTCAAGACCTGGGCTTCTCGGCCGATTTCTGCACGAAACACGAGCGAGAAGGGCAGCCCGGGCGACGGAACACGGCTTAAAGATCGGCCCGGAATGCCTTGATAGGAGCGT
>Ga0194129_10004506_pt1 | contig 18418 bp, 20 predicted proteins | sample TA2KigCa35mmetaG_FD_150862 | JGI IMG/M metagenome (GOLD analysis project Ga0194129, IMG submission 150862) | Freshwater microbial communities from Lake Tanganyika, Tanzania - TA2015038 Kigoma Deep Cast 35m | ecosystem: Environmental > Aquatic > Freshwater > Lake | place: Tanzania: Lake...
GTAGACCTTCAGAGGCGCACACTCTTGATGAGGCGAGCACTGTGCTTGTTTTTAAGGATGACCCGATTTTTGAGGACATCGTATCTTCGATCCGAAAGACATCCGCAAATATCGTTATCATCTAATCCTATCAGAAACAGGAGAGTAAAATGAAAATTCGGTATAAATACACGGATAAAGACATCACGGGGCAAAATGTTTCAATCGTTGTCTCTCGTGAGGATGTATATAGAGTCGTCGGCAATCGAGAAAAGACAACGCTTGAGAATGAGCAATTGATTGATGAGTACCTGTCTGAGAAGAAAGCCATTCGCGTATATGATGGGTCATTCAACGAATATCAACTCGACACGCGAGCCTTGTCCTCATATCCAAAGGACACCGCTATCGGATATCTAATGACAGGGCTTTCGGCTCAAAGTGGTCAGCTATTAACGCATTACCGAGATCTGTTAAAGAGCAATATTTCAATCAATTTCAAAACATTTCAACTAGAGCAGCGGCGCGATTTATTAGATAGCTTGGGGGATATGCTTTGGCATATTTCGCGTCTTGCGGATGAAATGGGTGTGAGCCTCTCCGAAATTGCTGAAAAGAATATCGCAAAGATATCCGTAAAGAACTCCGTAAAGAACGCCAAGACTGAAGATAATTAAGGGGTGTATAGCCACCCCTCGACAAGAGTTTCCTGAGCACCTGTCATGGGGACAGTATAGGTTTCGATTTGTGCTCGGAGGCGATTTCGATAAGATACACCGCCATCAGGAATAAATAAACTGATTGCGGGACCATACTCGCATGGATTCCCCGCTGCGTCGACGAATACGTTTGTCATCGAGGGTTGAGTGGCGAGTTTAGCCGCCCATGAAACGCTGTTGTTTACGAGGTTTCTGATTGCGGTCATTGAGATTGAGGAGCCACCAAACTTGCTTTGCAAGATGGCTTGGTAGATGTGCGCGTTATACCCTTCCGAGGTGACACCGAGACACGCGATAATATAGTCGCTTGAGCTAGCATACCCGAGTCTCGCGGTTTTGAAATGAAACCATGCAAGTGAGCGACCTAAACACACATTTGTCCATAACATTGGAAGAATTGTTCGTGCGGTCTTTTCCTTAATCGAAGAGATGTTTTGAGCAGCTCGTGGTCCAACAAATCGATAAAGAATTGCCTGAAAATCAAGCTCGAAGGGCAGATAGGCTGAATCGGTGTTAATCAGTGATTTTGCAACAGCGAAGTCAGGAACGCTCCATATGGGGGACACTAGCGGTATACCCCAATCATTGAAGATTGACTGAATATAGTTCCCAGACCACCCATAATATGTGTTTTTGCGTGCATGTCTATCGAAAAAGCCTAGACCATTTCGCATGAATGATGAGTCCAGCGTATTAAATACACAGGCATACTGTGCATTTTTTAGTAACGCAATAATTGGCCACACGCATGCGATCTGTGACCACACAGATAGACCACTTGGCGAAAACGCACCACTTAGCAGATTAGTGTAGACGACGATACCATTGCAGTTGAAAGCGTGGAAACGCCAACAGCCCGTGTCTGAGTTATCGTAGAGCGCTTCGATAGGTGCGGGACCGAGGGGGTCTGTGGTCGTGAGATGGACTTGTGCAACGCGAGTGCCCCACGGAGAGGGCGCGGCATCATACGCTGAGTTGGCATTGATCAGCCCCGCTCCAAAGAACGAACCCGCGCCCATGCTCACAAACTCAACAAAGTTTGAAGTATTTGGTGGCATCGCGAGTGTATCTGAGAGTGGAGTGAGAGGGCTGATCGAGCCTTGCAGACGCTCTGCTAGAGGGTTAAACGAGTTAGCGGTTGCGCTCAATTCTGAAACAAGTGTGTTGTTTTGATAGTATACCAAAAACACCATCGTCATCATTCGTTCCATAACAGTCGCGTTTGCGAAAGCAGTGGAGACATTTAATGGTGTGTAGACTTTTGTGCCTGTAGAGTCATCACACTCATAGAATTTGAAAAAGATAGGCGCTTGGAGCTCTACATCGTCTGAGGTGAACTCGCGCTGTGCCTGTCCCAAACGAGGCGTTGAAACACCGACAAGTGATGGCGCGCTCAGCACAATCTCATTTGACACAGGGTTGGTAGCCGTAACAACAGGCATGATATATTCTCCAAAGTGTTAGTTATAAACAAGTATATATAGTTCTAACATTCCATTCAACTAAATAATGATATAAAACATCTTCTGTGTAATTTAAATCTTAAAACGATCTACACTTAAGAGCCAATCAAGTCAGTTTGAGGCTTTTTCTGGAAAGTAGGATACTCTTATTTTAGCCCCATAGCTTCTTTCGATATACGCACCATGTCTCTGAGTGTTGGTTGGAGACCAGAGCGTTTCTTTATGTTGTCTAAAGGCTGCGCGGGGTAGGAGAAGTCATAAGGTGGCATCTCACTGAGGACAACAGCGTTGACGCTTTTTTTGCCTAATGCTAGCGATTTAATAGTTCTGTGGTTCCCATCGAGGATTCGCCCATTATAAACGATTACGGGATATTTTAAATCAGCTTTCAAAACGCGTTCGAGATGCTCATCGGGCTGACTATCACCCCATGTCCACTGATCTAGGAGCGAGTCGGGAACGGACCACTGCGTTACTTTCTTATGTTCAACAAATTTCCACAGATTTGGGACAATCCAGAAATACTCGGTGTCGCCTCTTGTTATAGAAATTGTTTGATTATTAATTGAGATGGTGTTGTCTTTATGGTTTTTACGGCGATTAGGGTTAATTCGAGAACGTTCTGTATGCTCCATTGTTTTGCCTAGAAGGTAAGTAACACCTACGAGGGCAGAGCAAATTGCAAAAGAAAGGGAAGATTTTGAAACGGACATTTTTTTTCTCTTTTGTAGAGTGGGCGCGCATATTTAGACGCATACTATAAATAGACTACAATGCTATAGCAAGATAAATACAGAACAGCACAAGCGTTATGAATGATTTTAGAGCGCTGACATCTAGCACAATGCTTATTGAGTAGGATATGATAAATATATTGGTGAGAATAACCATGAGGCTGAAAAAATTCATTTTAAACTCCAAAAAAACTGAAAACAACATACTTTGTCTTATACCATATCGTTAAATTATTTTTGAAGGGATTTATGTGGTAGATACTCAAGCCACTGAACGCCTTTCCGCTGCTTGCGACAAAGGGCATTTGATGAGCTTTTGATCAAAGATAGAAAAAAGCTGTTTTGGGCTTGAATTGTGGTGTTTTTATATTTTGACCTTCTGACACAAGAGGATTGTTTTTAGAGATAACATCTGAATGTTTTTTTACTTGCACAGCGTAGAGTTATAATAAGCTTTTGCGACTATTACACACGACCTCTTGCGCTACTATATAATGCGCTTTGGACAAAGAGTTCAGATTCGTCTGTGAGAGCAAATCCTCTGTTAAGAGAGGATGTGCGAAATCTAGCATGCAACTTTAATATTAATAGTTTTGTGGAGTCATATCTTGAATGTATAAAAAATTCCCAAGATGAGTCATTTGTGCGAGGGTCATTTTTTAACAATTTGACATCTGCATCTGCAACGGAATCGGATGTAAAAAAAGAGCTAGAGTACTTTGTAGACAATGCGCGTATTTGGGAATATGAGGAGCTTGACGAAATTTCAGAAGTTTTGAAAAGCACCCCTAAACACGAGCTTCCAAAAACAATGACAAACGAACACAACGATGTTTTTGAGAGGTTCGTACAGAGCTATATAGCGGAAGATGTAAAAAAAGAACTTCCTGATGCAGATGTTTTTCTTTATGATCAATGGGAGACTAAGCACACGAGATTCTCAAAGGAGCTTACATTTTGTCTGAGAGTAGTGGCTAAGTTTTGGACATTTACAATGGGTCCAATGCTGACAGGCGAATTTTACACAACGACATTCTGGAGTAAGTTTATTGAGGGATCTAAACCTGATGTAGTGTCTCATATAGTCAACATCTCGGAAGTGTTCGACTACGCAATATGGAGTAAGTCTCTAGAAAAGATAAAGAAGGACGATTTAGTTACAGTAACGGGCGGGGTGCAAGAAAGATTAAGTCAGACAAATAAAGTGAAAAATATACTCCCTTATGCCGCAATAAGAGACGCGCTTCGTAGGTTTGATAGAAAGCCTGAGTATTCATATTTGGGGTTGGATGGCAGTAAGCCAAAGGCATTCAGACTCTCTTTGGGTGCGTTTATATCTATCTTTTCGTGGATTAGAGACGCAGAGCAGCGTTCAAATTCAACGATAGAGTTTGGAGCGGTGCAAACAGATATGGGCGTGTTGAAGGTTTACCAACCAGCGTTTGACTCGGAGGAAGGTCATGAGGACTCCCCCTCAAACGCGTCATCTCACTCGATAGGAGAACGTCTGCGGCGTCTAAGTTCTAAGTATACAATATGTATTGGACAAAACGATACTTATGTGCAAGACACAGTAGACGAAAACCTTGAAGTATTTACATTCATTACACCTGAAGGCATCAATATAAGCACCTTAGGTTTATACAAGGATGACGATATTGACGGTTTTTATGTGTATGACGCAAAAGGACAGAATAATGGTAGACCTGTCTCTCTCGGAGATGAGGAGCAGCGCATTGCTATGGTTAAATGGTTTGAAGGACTTATATTCAAATATTGTATAGACGATAATAGGGCTTCCCTGGAAAAATTTGTAAAATCAAGCTTGCACGGTAATCTTTCCGTAAAAATTAAGTTTAGCAAAAAAACATTAAGGTTAGCCGATGAAGAGGAAAATGTTGAGAAACTGTTTATATCACATGCGTCGTATTTACCTTTACATGCCCAGACTATAGAGGAAGTCTGTGGGGCAGCGCGGAAAACAACAGAATTGTTACGCAGCGCTCTACCAAAAGGCTATACTCAAGATCAGTTAAACAACGCAACGCGAGCTTTGATACATGCGGGCGATCAGATTGGTTGCGATTTTTTCAAGCTGTTATTTAATTCAAGGAATGGTTCAACAAATATGTGCGAAAAACTTTTGGAAATATCAAATCAGATAGACAATAATACGCAAGAGAATTTTACGCCAGAAATTAGACAGTCTTTTTAAATGTCCCACTAAAAAAAATATTGAAAACATGCTTTTCTAGTAGTAGGTTATTAGTTAACTTTTCAAAAAGAGGTTTCTGAAATGTTTTCTGACAGATTTAGATTTCTTGATAAACGGTTGATAAAACACAGTCTAAAAAATTTAGAGCCATATCTGCGAGATGTGACAATTGAGCTTCCTTTGTTTAGCCAGAATTCAGATAGAATTGTTAGTAGAAATGTATCCCCTGCAATAGATGCATTCTCTTATATTTTACAACAAGCGGACGATAATGCGGAAACTGCATTTATGGACGGGGTAGGTAATGAGAGTCCCCTTTCTATGCAAGAAAAATTTGATCAGATGGCGGATAATTTAAATGGTCTGACTATTGAGCCAGCGCCTTTATCTAGCCTTGCGATAGAGTGTGAGGACATGGAGCAAGGGAGTCGTGTACTTGGTTGCTTTGTCCCGCGTCAAAGAAAGATATTGTTATGGGATGAATTCTTGTCAAAAAACCCAGCGGCGAGTCTTTATACCTTACAACATGAGTTAGCTCATGCGATACAACCTTGTTACCTAGGGAACATGTCTCCAGAATCTGCGCACTCGGCTGAATTTCGTTATACTCTTATGTCGCTCCTCGAAAATAATGGAACGATTCGTCCTAGTATCATGAACGCAGTTCTTCGGGACTTTTCAACAACTCTTAAAGATCGAAATATTTACGCGTGGGAGACTCCGTTAGCGCGGGATTATGATAGTATCGTTTACTACTCCTCCTCACAGGTCAGTGAAAAAGAATACAAACAAAAAACTGAGAGCAATAAAGATCGTAAGAACGGGCTCAACAATTCTCTAAAAGCGATTTCTTTTTCAGGGCAGACTAATTTATTTAATGCTTTCAGAGGTTTCTCTTACGGGGAGATTTTAGATGAGATTACCTTTGCGACACAACGCCCTTTAAACCAGACGGCACCAAACGCACCTTTTATATTTTTTGATGGAAGCGATTTTGTGTATGGCGATGGAGTGCATAAGCCAGATTTGTTAACATTTACAGAGGCAATAGTGTTGCTCAGTTTCTGATTTAGAACAGAGAGTACTGAGTCTCGGAGAACGCTATATCTAGATGTTCATTTGTGTTTGTCCACCACACCTCTTTGGTGAGTTTAGCGTTCCCATCGGAGACATTACATCCCTGCATTGAGCAAAAAGGCTCAAAAGGGAGCCACGCTTTTGAGTCAGCGTTTTCACACACGATGACCTGTCCTTGGCGGCTTTTGCACCATTCAGAGAGATGTTCAAAGTTAACATCGTTGTGAGTATATACGCGTCCTGCTTTACATTGGTATGGAGGATCAATGAACCATGTGATGTCAGAGGCTTCGATAGACTCATAGCTAGCGCAATGAATCTTCCAATGCTTAACAAGAGACGCTGTGCGGGCGATCAACTCGCGTCTGCGCTTAGTCCAAGTCCTAGAGTCGCCTTGCAACAGAGCCTCGCGAGAGGCGTTGGTGTAGGCGTTGCGTGGCTTTGGAATCGCGTAAGCAAGCCACCACCCGATGAGCCACTTAGCCTCTTGTGGAAGAGATGCGGGCAGGTCATCAAGCGTTTGAAAAGGACCCAATAGTGGAAGCTTAAGAATTTCCTCTGGACTCGTTTTGATCACATAATCCCACACTCCACACACAGATTCATTTAGATCAAATAAGTGAACATCTCGCGAGTGGTGGTGTAGAGAGTAGCCAGCACCGCCAGCAAAAGGTTCAATTATTTTATTGCAACGAGGAGACGGATATTTTGATGCTATTCTGAATTTTGACCCGTAATAACTGAAAACGCGGTCGGCTTTCATAATACCCCTCTTATGTGCTTTATGGGGTTTTAGAATACCCTCTGCGTCGCTTTAAAGTCAAGGCAAGAGTATATGCCGATAAAAATAAAGCTTGACATTGTTAAAAGAAGAGTGCAAAATGAGGGTATTGAAATACAATTAAGAGGACTTCAAGTGAAAGATACTCCTAAAAATATAGACGCTTTAAAAGAACGGATTAAAGAGCTCAAGGGGCATGAAATAAGTGAGGCGGACACTAGTAGGCTTCTAATTGAACCAATGCTTTTACTACTTGGTTACGATATCTACGATTGGAATGTGGTTAGAGAGCAAGTTCCGATTTCTGAAGCATCTGCAAAGGGTAATGTTGGAAGAGCCGACTATGGGCTCCGACTTAAAGATCGCTATTTTATCATGATGGAGGCAAAAAGACTAGGTTCTGCTTCTATTAATGATGTTATTGAACTAAAGAAAATGATTGATTATTGCACTCATGAGGATAGACCTCGCTTTGGAATAATAACAGATGGGCAGAATTGGAAGGTTTACGACAACCAGATAGGTGGTCCTATCTCTAGTCGGTTATTGCTTGATATGGATGTGCTTTGCTCAACCGAGATGCTTAAATTGATAAGATGTGATTTTGCCGCTGAGCTTATTAAATTTGCTGACATAATAAAAGATATTCGTCTTAATAACTCTGATGCAGTTGCTCCTTTGCTGACAGATTTAGTAATTCAGAAGTTTTTGAATCTAAAGCAAGAGGAATACTCGATTATTAGTTCAGCTCCACTACATGGACATATCGGGGGCATAAGTCAGGAATTGAATAATAGTGTCGAATCCCCCAACGCGCACTTCTGTGATCAAAGCGTAATGTTGCCTCTAGGCACCTTTTTAACAAAAAACATTACGGGTTTGAAGCCTTTGAGCCTACATATTAACTCATCGCTCCTAGATATAAGCGCGGATAACAAGACAGATATCCATTGCACAACTTGGTCTTCACTCTATGTGAAAATTTTAGAGATACTGATGCAATATGATCAGGATATGTGTTTGAAGTTGTGTTTCCCAAGAGGCGGGGCGTTTTTTTTAACTGAAGACCCTTCAATAGCAATAAATTACCATGCTGTAAACAGTAAAACTAAAGGTGTTTTTTTTACGGTAGGCGGGGCAGCAAATGTTTTAATTAAACGAGCTATATGGGTTGTTGAGAGCCTTGGGCTTGAATTAGATGTATTTAGTGTGCGATTGTCCCGCGAGACATAGGTTCGCGTAGTTACTCTTGTATTCCAACCATTTTTCCAAGAAGAATGGCATCTCTATCAACCATCTGGGGAAGTCTGTGGAGTTTTCGTCGTTGATAACGATCAGCGTTTGGATTAATGCGTCCTCTTTTTCAATGCGCTTGATCTCGGACTCCAACCATCCCAAGAAGTGTATGCAGGCGTTCATGGAGGGAATGAAAAATGGAGAGTTTGTTTCTATCCACTCTCCATTTTTGAGCACTGCGCCATTGCCAAAGAAGTCGCACATATAAATATTTCTATTTGTATCAATGAACCATGTGAGCTGGTAGTGGACTCCGCTAATTGTGTTTAGACAGCGAAGATAACCCTCCTGAAAAACAGGCGGGAAGATAGGGACTAAGATAAATGTATCGTCATGCTCAGGCAGAGGATACAAGTTTGCACCGCGCAACTCAATTTTATCCTCTGCCTTCTCGCCATTTAGCCCCGTAATTTGGATTACAAAGTTCTCAAGACTCCGTTCAGACGGCAATAGCGAGACTTTTGAGTTTTCACTGAGAATGCAAGGTGCTTTGCCAAACACTCTCGGTTTTGCGTTTGTAGTCTTTATGAAGTGTGACGCCACATGGTCGAGGTCGCCACCGCACTCAGTCGTGATTTGACTTAAAAGAGCCATTGCCTCTCCGACAAGCTCATTTGTTCGAAACGCAGACATCTCAGTGGCGAGAGTATTAGCCACTTCTAAAAGACGAGAGTGAGGGTCTGTGACATAAGGTAGAAGTCGGCACACATCCTGAAAATGTTCAAAAGACAGACGATCATCGATCATCGGCATCATCCTTTAGGTCGTCTGCAATAATTGTAGTGCTTCGGTATGCGATCTCAGCGGTGAGGCGTGTGTCTCGTCGCGCCTGTTCAAGTCTGATTCGCGCTTCATCTAAGACTCTTGCGGCTTTGATAACATTGGCGATGGCATTGCTCTCTGTCGAGATCGCTTTCCGTATATTTTCAACTGAGTCTACTGCATCACCGATTTTAAGAATGTCAGACATGCCAGGAATGCGCTGCTCTACAAAAGCAATCGCGCTTTCAGCTGCTTTTATACAATGTTGAGATGTATCGCTGACTTTTAGACTTGAAGAGTTTTCTTTCAATTTGAGCATCCATTTATATTAATTTCTAGAAGAGCATTTGGGCTCGCATTTAAAATTAATCAGCGAGATCGTCGCTATCTTCTATTTTTTGGTTGGTTTGTGTTGCGTTTTGAGATCTGGTGGCTTTAATGATTGCGGCAAGCCCTCTGAGGGCGTTGATGCTTTTTTCGTTCAGAGTGCCTTTTTCATACGCTTTGATAACACTGCGTAGCGTCAACTGAGCACGCTTGAGGTCAAGAGTCACTTCTTTTGTGAAAGTTGGATGAAGGCTCTCGTCCACATACACAAAAAATGTGGTATTGCTGAGAGCGTATATTCCCGCCGCTTTTCTACCTTTGGGTTGATCAACGGGCTCCTTGTTCTCAAAGAGAGGGTTTACATACGATTCGATTTGCTCGATTGTATGTGTCTGATTTGCTCGGAGCACAAAATAGCTCTTAGCGAGCTGAATCTTAGGATTGACAGACTGAGCGGAGATAAAAGCCAGTCTAGGCATTTCAGCTTCCACTAATGCCCACTGGATATCTTCTCTTACATTCACCTTAATGGTGTTTAACAAAGGACTTCTCCTTATAGTTTTAGTTGTATGTAAGCTAGCCTCTCACGCTGAGTCGACAATACCTGATGCTTTTCGCTTTGTCAATACTTTTTTTAGTCAGGCTGAGGGTGGCGCTCGCACACCTTGAAGTCATGTGCGGGGCAAAACCTGTTAAGAACTGCAAGTTGCCCACAATTTCGGCAAACAAAAACATTCTCTTGAAAATAAAGATCAAGGTCTTTATTGAAGTTTTTAGTAATATGTGTGAGAAACTCTACATGATCTCTGTTGTAGACAAGTAGATGTTTAACAGAATATATCTTATCCATTAGGGCGTTCCACTCGGCGTTGAAGTCGTCGCTGTAAGGATTCCTAGAAATATCAGCCTTCATCTTAAGCCTCCATGTTTTCTTTAATCCGAAAAACGCTTGAACCATTAAGCAGACTACTCACTCTCAACATCTAAGTCAAGTGATTTAAATGCTTGAAAGTAAATAATTTATCTGATATATCGAATGAGAGCATGTTGCTGTCAAAAATCTTACAAGCGATATTTTCAACATTCATCTTATCGCTGTTGCTAAAAACGCGAAGGAGTGCTTCATGTTAATCAAATCTGAGCTGCTCAACTCTTTTACCATGAAGAGCGCGCGCTTAAACCCTCACGCTCGTTTATCTCGGGATTATTCTCCGCAAGAGTTGACGGAGATTGCGCGTTAGATCTCCGCAACGCATAGAAAAGTATATGCTGATCAAGATTCCCCAATTATGCCCGATCAGGTTTTTATTGAGTTCCTAATACAGCGAGAGGGGGCAGATTATACGGCAGTGGTCTATGATCCCGAGCAAGGGGGCACACCAAAGGGACCATATATCGGCTATATTATGGCTGTGCCTGTAACACCTATAAACTTTCATATGTTTTTTCAATCTGTTATTGCAACAGCGGGACTTCAGAGAGCGACACAATTATTTCAAGAGTTGCTACAGGAGGGCAGGAAGATTCTTTATGTTGCAGATCTCGCGCGGTTGCGAACAGACACGGCGAAGCGGGAAATGGCAAGTATGTATCTTGATTTAATATCGCAGATGATCGATGTTGGCGGTATTACTATACTTGCAGTTGTTCGACCAAACACATCATACCAAGTTTTGCAGAGATTGAGTAAGCAAGGAGTCCTCAGTCTAAGATATGATGAACCACTTAATGTATTTGGACAACCATACCGCGCGATCATCGCGGATATTTAAATTCAAAAAGAGGGTATAAAAGCAAATAAATAAACTTGACTATTCAGTAGTGAATGTGTAAACATCGAAGTTCGTGCAATAATTATTTAAGGAGATAGAATGTTTTATGACTTTGTGGAGATTGGCACTTGTGATTTTGAGACAGAGATACAAAAAGCCTCTGACAATACAGTAGGGTTGTCTGTGGAGGCGTTACAGTTCTATCTAGACCGCCTTCCGAATAAGGCGAAAGTAAAGAAGGTCTGCGCGGCGATTACGCATGGCAGATCGACAGAAGATATTGAGATATTTTATGTGCCAAGAACACAGGAGATGGAGCGCATCTTCAAAGGTAAGAAGTGGATATTCGGATGCAATTCAATCTCAAGACCGCATCGTCAACATCTTGCCGAGGATGTGAAGCCTCACTTCACTTCTAGCCGAACAAAACTTCTAAATGTCTCGGAGCTTGTCTCAGAATTCGATGTGAGCGGTATCGGTCTTTTAAAGATAGATACTGAGGGTCACGATAATACGATTCTTGCAGGCTTCATTGAGTTATTTGATATCTCTGCTTCTCTAAAACCGCGCACTATTATTTTTGAAACAAATTCTTTAAGTTCAACAGACATATCTAACAAAACGATTGCTGCACTAGAAGCACGAGGCTATCGAGTCGTCTCTCGCGGCTTGAATACTACTCTCGTCTTAAAGTAAACAATAATTTCAGTTATTACTAAAACATATACTTGTATACTCTTAATACTCTTATCTGAATATATTTAAATTAGTCCTCATTGTGCTGGTAGTCGTCATTATCGTCCTCGTCGTCGTAATTATCGTCCTCGTCTAGAATTTCTACTCCTAGACGTAGAGATGAAACTACCTGACGTGCACAGCCTTCTATGAAAATCTCTTCTTTATCATTTTCTTCATCAACTTCTTTCAAGTAATCAATAAAATGGTTTATAATGTCGTTTATATTTAGGGAGTGAAATTTGTCTTCAAAGCACACGCTCATTCTAATAGAACAGAACGAAGTCTCAACATATAAGTGATCATGATTTCCAAATGTTTTAGCTACGTAACTTGGAATAGACTCAATCCTCTCATCAAAAAACCTTCCATTTATTATATTTACTATCAAACTGCACCTAAAAGTAAACTCGTATTGTGAGAATTTACATAGATTAACAAAATAGGAGTCCTTCCTGTGGAGCGCCTCTATTATAGATTCAATATTGATATCTTCTGTAGTGGGAGATTTCATAGGGGTAAAGTCAAGCCACGTCGTTCCTTTTTCGATGTCTTTGATTTTTCTTTTTACATTTTCATTAATATCTTCTACTAGTTTTTTTATATACTTTGGCTCAGCTTGTGATGCATCGGGTTTTAATGGATCATTTTGTAATAGGTCGTTTTTAAAGAACTCAAAGCTATCAGGTCTATGTGTTGATCCGATAAAATCAGCGTTAAGTTTATCGTTGATGAAGTCAATAATAATATACGGTGAATAAATATGATATAACTCGCATCTCTTATTGCGACAAAGGGCGTCAGGCATCTTAATTGTCCGAATCGGAGTTTTAATACCACTTCTAACTAAATATACAACATCAAAATTACCAATATCTCTTGACATCTCAACACGGACATCATCATAAAAATAATTTAAATCAACATTTTGTGTTTCTATAAAGTTTTCAAGAATTTTGTATGCTAATAAGCTGTTTCTGTTCATTTTAATTACACGAGGATCATCAGCCGAGTAGCTTGATAAGCATTTCTTAGTTTGCTTTTCACACCATGCTCTAAAAACTTGTTCGTGTTCGTTGAAGTCCATTTGTGTATCCTTTCAGGAAGCCTCAATGATGTTTAACACTACCATAATACACGTCAAAAAAAGTCAATAATTTTATTTTTGATAGATTTTAAATCTAAGTTTATTGATTTATTAGTTCGATCAATCTTGGAGGGAAAAAAATGACAGTTGAGCGATTGTTGAAGATCCAATCTTTCAGCACATCAGAGGAGCTTGCATCGGAGTTCAAAACCGTGCTAGAGTAATGAACTCATATTCAAAATACAAGCACTCATTATGACCTTATATGTCAATAAGTTCTACTCCTAGATGTAGAGATGAAACTACCTGACGTGCACAGCCTTCTATGAAAATCTCTTCTTTATCATTTTCTTTATTAAATTCTTTCAAGTAATCAATAAAATGGTTTATAATGTCGTTTATATTTAGGTATTGAAATTTGTCTTCAAAGCACACGCTCATTCTAATAGAACAGAACGAAGTCTCAACATATAAGTGATCATGAGTTCCTACTGTTTTAGCTATGTAACTTAGAAAAGACTCAATCTTCTCATCAAAAAACCTTCCATTTATTATATTTACTATCAAATTGCAATGAAAAGCAAACTCGTGTTGTGAGAATTTACATAGATTAAGAAAATAGGTGTCCTTCCTGTGGATCGCATCTATTAGAGATTCAATATTGATATCGGTTGTAGTGGGAGATTGTATAGAGATAGAGTCAAGCCACTCCGCATTGTATCCGATTTTCCTTTTTACCTTTTTATTAATATTTTCTACTAGTTTTTCTATATACATTGGATGAGCTTGTGATGCATCGGTTTTTAATGAATCATTTTGTAATAGTTCGTTTTTAAAGAACTCAAAGCTATCAGGTCTACGTTTTAATTCGATAAAATCATCGCTAAGTTCATCGTTGATTAAGCGAATAATAATATACGGTGAATAAATATGTGGTAAAGCGCGCTTCTTATTGCGACAAAGGGCGTCAGGCATCTTGATTGAAAGAAGCGGAGTTTTAATACCACTTCTAACTAAATATACAACATCAAAATTACCAATATCTCTTGACATCTCAACACGCACATCATCATAAAAATAATTTAAATCAATATTTTGTGTTTCTATAAAGTTTTCAAGAATTTTGTATGCTAATAGGCTGTTTCTGTTTATTTTAATTACACGAGGATCATCAGTCGAGTAGCTTGATAAGCATTTCTTAGTTTGCTTTTCACACCATGCTCTAAAAACTTGTTCTTGATCGTTGAAGTCCATTCGTGTATCCTTTCAGAAAACCTCAATAATGTTTAAAACTACCATACTACACGTCGAAAAACAACTTAATAATTTTATTATTGACAGATTTTTAATTTAGGTTCATTGATTTATTAGTTCAATCAATCTTGGAGGGAAAAAAAATGACAGTTGAGCAATTGTTGAAGATCCAATCTTTCAGCACATCAGAGGAACTTGCATCAGAGTTCAAAACCGTGCTAGAGAGAGAGGTCGACATCGAGGAAAAAGAGATCGCAAAAGATATTATTTTTGCGTTAGCAGCAGGGTACATGAATATTCGGCAGTTCCCTGCGTCACGAAAAATATTTGCTGTGAAAGATCGTGTGCGTGAATACTTTAAAAGTAAAATATCAGAGGTAGCGGCGCAAAAAGCATCTCAAGCGGTATTGGAGCTTTCAATCCCTGAGCAAATTGTAAATGCTGCAAACTCTCCATCTCGTCTCTCTGATACGAATGTGAATAGTGTATATTCACAGCTTGAATCTTTTTTTGATACTTTCGCAAACAGCGAGAGCCGCTATGACTTGGTTCAAGATATAGCGTCTGAAATTCAAAATACAAAAGAGTTTATTTCTTTATCTTCCGATTTAGACAAAGAGCTATCTGGTGCTGTTACCGAAAGTGAGAATAACAATATCGTTTTTGCAAGTAATCTTTCGGGTTCAAGCAACACTAAAATGTTTATGAGTTTTGGAGTGGGTGTTGTTGTTGGAGGAATATTGTATCACGTCTTTAGCCGACGCAAGGGCGGGTAGTTAATTTACTTCTGTGGTTCCACTGTAAAATTGACAGAGATAGAGATAGAAGACCCCCGCGCCTGATGTTTAAGCGCAACTTCAGAGAGATCCTCGATCATCTTCTGTGCGATTTTACGTCCAGCGGCATTCGGTTTGAAAGACCACTCATATCGCGCAAAGTTTGCAAGAACATCAATGTGTTTACTACAGAGCGCATTTCGACCTTGGTGATCTTTTTGCATAATAAATGACTTGAGCTGAGTATTAAATATATTTTCAATCTCAGTCTGGTTATCAACGGAAATATAGAGATCAATCTCTTTTAGAATAGGCGTGCATAGGTCTAACGATGACACATACACCACATTGATTGACTTTGGTTTAGACACTCTTAATTCCCATCGCGGATTCTTGGTTGATTGAGATTTGAATATCGGAAGCTTCTGAGCAAGTCAAGGAGAATTTAATATCCGTGTCGCTCTCTGAGTAATCAATTTTGAAAGAGCCTGTTCCGTGGAAATTCAGGCGTTTCCCGCTAGGTAGCGCACGCTCAGGCGGGGCAGATATGGCGTGAGGAGGCTCAGACTTCGGAGGCATTGAGACAGAGGGCGCTGCGGGTGGCGCGGAGGGGATTGCGTCTGCCGACGAGGGTATAATCTTTTTTTGAATAAAGACATCTTGGATAAACAAGGTAAAAGCGGACATCTCACTGTCATGTATTGTGTCATTCCACACACTACGACATATTTTTGTAATATCTGCCCATTGGTCAATAGTAAAATTAAGTGATTGGTGCGCTGCCCAACGCAGTTTAGCTTGAATAAAAAGGTGATAGTCTGAGTCGTGAGAACGGCGTGAAAGTAGATATTTATACAGGCTATGCGCGAAGGCTAAGGTATTGATTCGCCCAAATGCCTTAAAGTGAAGAAAGCCATCTTTGTTAAAATGGACAAACTCTTGGACATTTTCTACAAAATAATTAAGCATCTCACTCTTTATCATTTATTTACCCTCATTAACATGGATCATGGAAGATTCACAGATGTTTTTGATTGTTGTGGGATACCACTTTTTGCCGCGTTTGGTGCGGATGCCATCTCGATCAAGAAGATCACAGATGTGTTGGTAGGTTAACCCCTCCGAGCGCAGTTGTCTGATTTTGAGAATCAAATTAATTTCATCGAGAACGAGCTCCTGTTTGTAGCGTCCTTTTTCATCTTTTTCCTCGCAGCGTTTCCAGCCCATCGCCTCTCCACCTAAGCGGACCCCCTCTCTTTTGACCTGCTCAAGTCCGTCGCGAGTGCGCTCAGAAATTAAGTTTCTCTCTAGCTCAGCGAATGTCGCAGAGTTAGTCAAGAAGGCTTTGCCTGTCGCCTTATTAAAGTCAACACCGAGATCCAAGAGGTGTAGTTTGGTCCCGTCCTTTTCCCATATTTTAATCATTCCTAAGCAGTCGTGCGCATCTCGAAATAGACGATCGAGCTTGGCAGACACAATAGACTCGGCTTTTTTATCTTTAATCATTTGAAGGAGACGTTGTCCCCCCTCTCGCTCTTTCAAAGGGATCGACGCGGAGACGCCTTCCTCTCGGATGATTTCAATGAGATCTAGCCCTTTATACTCGGCAAAGGCTTTTATTTTGTTTTCTTGAGCATCGAGAGATACGCCCGTCTCGCTCTGTTCGCGCGTTGAAACGCGACAATAGCCGATTGCCTTCTCCCTTTCCTCGGTCATGATGGTATCCTTTCTAACAAACAACTAACGTCTCTTATAATAACTGAGTAAATGTTGTCAAGTATTAATTGATTAAAGATTCTTTACGAAACGGATAGCGGGTATTACATCGACGGTATGAAAATCGACCAACTGAAGATTAGCAGCTTTTTGAATGTCTTGCTGTCCATGACTATGAGGCTGGTAGTTTCTAGTTGCGTAAAATATTTCCCCATTTGTTCTAGATACAGCGCCAGCACCAGATCCCATAAAACGCACATGGTCAGGGTGTATGATAGTGTTCTCTCCTATATGATCATACTCTAACGCATATTCCAACACAAAACCTGTCATATCATAAATTCCAAAAGAATTTGATTCAAGGCAACCGACTGCCGCATTATTGCCTAAATTTTTAAATGCTCTATTTACGCTTGCATTGTTTTGCACCCAGCCGACATTTTCTGACTTATTACTTCCGCTATAGACGAAAGAATCAAAACCATGATAGGCAAATACCCATTCTGACGGAGCTGGAAGGCGAACTCCTGTCGCCTTGTCATTGTATATTAACGCACCGCTTTGTTGATCTTCATAACATGCTTGTTCTTTTGATATTAGATCCGCCATTTTAAAACTCTGATCGACACTGATGGGGGCTGCAGGGAAGTTTGCACGTCTGTCTTGAGCATCCACCCTCTTGAAATATTTTTGCATGCGTAAGTGCGCAGATATCGTGTCATCTTCGAGTGCGTCTTTTAGTTGCATGGTTGCGACAGATTGCATCATCAAAAACGGGGAAAGATTATGACTCGTTCCATACGCATATGTGTATTGTTTTGTAGTTAAATCAAACATGAACTGTAAATTACTCTCTTCGTGGAGATATATTTCAAGTGCTGATAGCTTGGTTTTTTGAACTGATAACGCACCGTTTTTTATCTTAATCTTCTCAAGTCCTTTTTCCGCGCATTCCAAATCACAAGGATACAGCGCAATACCATTTGGAACCAGCACAAAAGAATCGACATACTTTTCTTGTTCGAAATTTCGCCCTCGGTTTTTTATTGTCGTTTCAATAATTTTCAATAAGTCACTACCATCTGACATAATAATATCATCACTTTTTACAACTTCTTTCAATAACCCCAAATAGTATGGATCTTTGGAATTTAATAAAAGCACAAAGGTTTTATCTCTATATGCAGGTTGAGTATATCTTAAAAAATCAACTTGTGGATCATCTCTTAGCCAAAGTAAATAAGATCTTTCATCTTTAAAAGGAAGAATAACAAGCTGAGACTCCATATAGCCTATTAAACTATCACAGGCTAAATATGACTCGTTTTTATACGATGTTGCGTAACTAATGCTTGCGGTTTCTTCTAACGCTTTAGGGTAGAATAGTTTTGCAAACACTCTCTTACGAAAAAAACTAGCACCGCCAAAACATATACGTATTGTTTTGTGTGGTGAGGGTTTTGGCGCTCTGATTCTAAATGTGTTACATTCAGGATCGCGATGCAGTATTCCCTCTAACAGAGAGTGATATCTAGAGAGATTGTCAGGAGTTACTGACATTTTTACCTTCTTTCAGACTTTTATTTGAGTAAAATCTGGTTTTTTTATGCATATTATACCAATATGCAGCAGACGCGACAACACCTGCGCCAACGATCCACCAGACCAACGAACTTCCACCGCTTAGAGCCGTGTCTTTATCTGCACTAACAGCTTCAAACACTT
>Ga0194129_10004509_pt1 | contig 18413 bp, 16 predicted proteins | sample TA2KigCa35mmetaG_FD_150862 | JGI IMG/M metagenome (GOLD analysis project Ga0194129, IMG submission 150862) | Freshwater microbial communities from Lake Tanganyika, Tanzania - TA2015038 Kigoma Deep Cast 35m | ecosystem: Environmental > Aquatic > Freshwater > Lake | place: Tanzania: Lake...
CGTTTGGCGAAGATAAATTCGAGTCAGGCCATGCCTTTGATGGCTCATCCATTGCCGGCTGGAAAGGCATTGAGGCCTCGGACATGCTGCTGATGCCTGACCCCAACACCGCAGTCCTGGACCCCTTCCGCGAAGAGTCGACGCTGAATTTAACGTGTGATGTGGTGGAGCCTTCTGACGGCAAGGGCTATGACCGTGATCCGCGTTCGATCGCCAAGCGGGCAGAGGCCTATCTGAAATCAACCGGCGTGGGCGATACCGTTTACTTTGGCCCTGAGCCCGAGTTTTTCATTTTCGATGGCGTGACCTGGAATGTGGATATGTCGGGCTGCTCGGCCAGGATCAAATCCGAAGAAGCAAGCTGGTCGACCGGAATTGAATACGAGGGCGGCAACCTGGCCCACCGTCCCGCGGTGAAGGGCGGCTACTTTCCCGTTCCTCCAGTGGACTCCTTTCAGGACATCCGTTCGGAGATGTGTTTGATTCTTGAGCAGATGGGCGTGCCGGTCGAAGTCCATCACCATGAGGTCGCAGGCGCAGGCCAGTGCGAGATCGGAACAAAGTTCACCACGCTGACTCAGCGGGCGGACTGGACCCAGATCCTGAAGTATGTGGTGCACAACGTTGCCGCGAGTTACGGCAAAACCGCCACGTTTATGCCCAAGCCCGTTGTGGGCGATAACGGCTCGGGCATGCACTGCCACCAGTCGGTATGGAAAGACGGCCAGAATCTCTTTGCGGGCAATGGCTACGCGGGGCTCTCCGAGTTCGCGCTGTATTACATCGGCGGCATCATCAAGCACGCACGCGCGCTCAATGCCATCACCAACCCGGGCACCAACAGCTACAAGCGCCTTGTGCCAGGATTCGAGGCGCCTGTGAAGCTGGCGTACTCTTCGCGCAACCGTTCTGCCTCGATTCGTATTCCCCATGTCAGCAGTCCGAAGGCGCGCCGTATCGAGGTCCGCTTCCCGGATCCCACCGCCAACCCCTATATGGCATTTGCCGCGATGATGATGGCTGGCATAGACGGTGTGATGAACAAGATTCATCCTGGCGAGCCCTCGGATAAGAATCTCTACGATTTGCCCCCCGAGGAAGACAAGAAGATTCCAACGGTCTGTTCATCGCTGGATCAGGCACTCGAAGCGCTGGATAAAGACCGCGAGTTCCTGACCCGTGGCGGTGTCTTTAGCAACGACATGATCGATTCTTACATTGCGCTGAAGATGGAAGAGGTCACGCGGTTCCGCATGACCACACATCCGGTGGAATTCGACATGTATTACTCGCTGTAAAAGGGGCTGCTGCGGACGTCGTTGCACTCCCGCCGAATGTGATCGCTCGGCATCTTCGCAGCCTTGATCTGCTTGCCACTGCGGTGGTGATTCTGGATCAAGAGCTGCGGGTCGTTCATATTAATCAGCCCGCTGAGGTCCTGTTTGGGGCCTCCAGCAGGCTGCTCGAGGGCTCGTATCTTCTTGAAGTACTCGATGTTGCGGAGGAGGTCGAAGAGATGCTGAACCAGGCCTCCTCTCAGATGTTTGAATCGAAGCGGCTGCAGTGCGATTGGCAGCTGCCCATGCGGGGCTCAGTTGAGCTGGACTCCACGGTATCAGTACATCTTGAAGAAGAGGGCGTGGTGCTCAGTCTGGAATTGCGGGAGATTGCTCAGCAACGCAAGGCCGACCGCGAGGTCCACCAGGCGGATCTGACGCATGCCAACAAAGAGTTGCTGCGCAATCTTGCCCATGAAATTAAAAACCCGCTGGGCGGGGTCCGCGGCGCAGCCCAGCTGCTCGATCGTGAGCTGCCCAGCGATGAGCTGCGCGAATACACCCAGGTCATCATCAAAGAAGCAGATCGCCTGCAGGGCCTCGTTGATCAGATGCTCGCCCCGCACCGTCGTCTGCGGGTGATGGAGTCGGTCAATATCCACGAGGTCTGCGAGCGTGTGCGCAGCCTGATGCTGGCAGAGTTTCCCACGGGACTCGTCATTAAGCGGGACTACGACATCAGTATTCCCGATTTGCGTGGTGATCGCGAGCAGCTGATCCAGGTGGTTTTAAATGTGGTGCGTAATGCTGCAGAGGCCCTGGCAGGCGAGGGCGAGATTGTGCTGTGCTCACGCATTGCGCGCCAGGTCACAATCTCCAAAAAGCGTTGCCGGCTGGCGTTGGATTTGCATGTCATTGATAACGGGCCCGGCATCCCGGAGGAGCTTCGCGAGCGGGTGTTTTATCCGCTGGTCTCGGGCCGGCCGCAGGGCCATGGCCTTGGGCTCACGCTGGCCCAGAGCTATGTGCATCAGCACGGTGGACTCATTGATGTCGAAAGCCGGCCGGGCCGGACTGATTTTCTGATTCGAATTCCGATCGCCAACGGAGCAACCACGCCATGAGGCCGGTCTGGATTGTCGATGACGACCAATCCATTCGCTGGGTGCTGGAAAAGGCCCTCAGTAAAGAGCAGGTGCCATGCCGAGTATTTCCGGATGCACAGTCTGCGATGCTCGCCCTCAATAGCGACCGCCCGCAGGTGCTCGTGTCAGATATTCGTATGCCAGGGGATTCCGGCCTGGATCTGCTGGAACAAGTAAAGCAGCGCTGTCCTGAGATCCCGGTCATTGTGATGACCGCATATTCCGATTTGGATAGTGCGGTCTCAGCGTTTCAGGGCGGCGCATATGAATACCTGCCCAAGCCCTTCGATGTGGATGCAGCAGTGTCCTTGATTCGGCGGGCCTGCTCGGATGGTTCTGAGATGGTGGGCGGTGCGGGTGGCGCAGTCATTGAGGCCGTTCCGGAGTTATTGGGCCAGGCCCCTGTCATGCAGGATGTATTTCGCGCGATCGGCCGACTGAGTCAGTCCAGCGCAACCGTATTGATTACGGGTGAATCAGGAACCGGTAAAGAGTTGGTGGCGCGCGCCCTGCATCGGCACAGCCCGCGGGCGAAGATGGCGTTTGTTGCGCTCAACACTGCGGCGATTCCGCGCGATCTTCTAGAGTCCGAATTGTTTGGCCACGAGCGGGGCTCTTTTACTGGCGCCCAGAGTACCCGGCGGGGCCGGTTCGAGCAGGCCGAGGGTGGGACGTTATTTTTAGATGAGATCGGCGATATGCCGCTGGATCTGCAGACGCGACTGCTGCGGGTGCTCTCTGATGGCCATTACTACCGTGTCGGTGGCCATTCTCCGCTGAAAGCCGATGTCCGGGTCATTGCGGCAACCCATCAAGATCTCGAGGTCCGCGTGCGGGCGGGCCAATTCCGAGAAGATCTTTTCCATCGTTTAAATGTCATTCGTCTGCGGCTGCCGCCGCTGCGCGAACGTCGCGAAGATATTCCGCTGCTGGTCCGACACTTTCTGCAAAAAAGCGCCCAGGACCTGAAGGTCGAGACCAAACAGCTTTCACCTCAGGCCATGTCGGCGGTGAGCTTGATGGCCCTTCCCGGCAATGTCCGACAGCTCGAAAATCTCTGCCATTGGCTCACGGTCATGGCACCGAGCCAGGTGGTGCGAGCCGAGGATTTACCGGAAGAGGTCCGTCAGCCCCAGGAGGGCGCAGGCCATGCGCAGGTCGAAGATGCTTCAGCGTCGTTGGCGACGCGCGCAGCGCATGCGGAGCCAGCCGTAAAAAGCGAGATCAGCGTGCCGGCCTGGCAAGAGCTTTTACGTCAGGAGGTTGCACGGGCATTGGCGGCAAATGCGCCCGTGCCGCAAGACGGCCGGATGCATAGCTGGGCAAAGGAATTTGAGGCTGCCGTGCTTGGCGTGGCGCTCAAGCACACCCGCGGCCGACGCATCGAGGCCGCCCAGCTGCTGGGCATCGGACGGAACACCATGACGCGCAAGATTGCCGAATTGAATTTAGAGGGTGGCGACTAGGTCAGCGCAGCACTGAAGCCCAGGCCGATCATAGGCGAACATCAGCCCAGACCGGCGTGTGATCCGAGGGCTTTTCTAGCTTGCGTGGGCCGGGATCAATGCCGCTGGCCGTGCATGCAGCTGCCAATTCGGCTGAAAGCAAGATCAAGTCAATACGCAGGCCTCGGTTCCGGCGAAAAGCGGCTTCGCGATAATCCCACCAGGAATACTGCTGGGCCGGCTGCTCATGCAGTCGATAAGCATCATGTAGGCCAAGCTTCAAGAGCTCTTCCAAGTGTTGACGCTCTGCTGTCGAGCAGAGAATCTTCTCGTGCCAGAGTGCAGGGTCATGGACATCGCGATCATCTGGCGCGATGTTGAAATCGCCCACAAATGCAAGACGCGGGTGGTTAGCAAGCTCCTGCTTGAGCCAGGCCGCGCAGGCGGCTAACCAGCGACGCTTGTAGTCAAATTTTTCTGAGCCTACCTCCGATCCATTCGGAATGTAGCCACAGATCAATCTCATCGCCTCGGTGCCTTGCTTGGCATGCAGGTCAGCGGCGATTAAGCGTGCCTGATCATCGGGAAATCGCGGATTATTGATTTGAACATTGCGCGGCGGCTGAAAATGGACTGCATCGACCAGCAGGGCGACGCCGTTATAGGTGGGCTGGCCAGCAAACACCACGTGATATCCAGCCGCCTGAATCTCGTCTTTTGGGAATTTGTCGTCGGTCAGTTTGGTTTCTTGCAGCCCCAGCATGGCAGGCCGGGCCGTGGCGAGCCAATTGAGTAGGTGCGGCAGTCGCACCCGCAAAGAGTTTACATTCCAGCTGGCAATCCTCATCGCCCCGAATCTTAGGCGATCTGGCCGCCACTGCAAGTCCTCACGGGGTACTTAGCGGACGCGGACGGGCGGCCAGCGGATGTTCGGGGAAGATCTGTTGATACAGCCACTGACTATTCATGCTCTGAAAAAAATTGGGCCGCGCCGGCGATGATGTGTTCAACACGCGCTTCGCGCTTGGTGGCCGGCATAGGGCCCGCCCTTAGGCCGCCTGCAGCAGGCCGTTATGCCGCAGCAGCGGCTCAACCGCGGGCGCCCGGCCCCGAAACGCAGTAAAAGAATCCATTGCGGGCCGTGAGCCGCCAACCGAGAGAATTTCTTGCCAAAACCGCTGGCCGACCTCGGCGTAATGATCCGATCCGGCCTCCTCAAAGGCCGCGTACGCATCGGCCGAGAGCACCTCGGCCCACTTATAACTGTAATAGCCCGCGGCATAGCCGCCCGCAAAAATATGCGAGAAGCTTTGTGCAAACCGATTAAAGTCTGGCGGTATCAGCACGGCGATTTCGCGACGAATACTCCATAAGGCCGCTTCGATTTTCTTTCCGATTGCCGCAGGTGTGTCTTGCGGCCTTGGCAGAAGTGTTGTGTGAATCTGCATATCAAATACTGAGAATTCAACCTGTCGCAGCATAAACATTCCGCTTTGGAAGTTTTTCGCAGCGATCATTTTGTCAAAGAGCGCTCGGGGAATCGCAGTGCCCGACTCGACATGGGCGGTCATGTGGGCGAGAGTCTCCCATTCCCAGCAGAAGTTCTCCATGAATTGGCTGGGCAGCTCTACCGCATCCCATTCCACGCCATTGATTCCCGAAACCTCGAGCTCCCCGACCTGGGTAAGCAGGTGATGCAATCCATGGCCAAACTCGTGAAAAAGGGTAATAACATCGTCATGGGTGAGCGTGGTCGGCTTATCGCCTACGGGCGGCGAGAAGTTACATGTCAGCAGCGCAATCGGAGTCTGCACGCCAGCATCCAAGACGCGGCGGCCGCGGGAATCGTCCATCCATGCGCCGCCACGCTTAGTGCTGCGGGCATAGAGGTCCAGGTACAAGTGGCCGATGACCCTTCCGGACCGAATCATCTCGTGAAGCTGAACATCCGGATGCCAGATGGGCATGGGTATGACACCGGTCACGGGCCGCACCGTCACATCGAAAAGGGTGCGGATGACTTTAAATAGACCATCCAGCACCTTGGGCAGGGGGAAGTACTGGCGTACCTCTTCTTCCGAGAATGCGTAACGACGCTGACGCAGCTGCTCACTGGCAAAGGCCACATCCCAGGCCTGAAGATCGGCAAGCTGAAGCTCGGCGGCAGCAAATGCTTTTAGCTCTTCAAGATCGCGTTGCGCAGCGGGCCGTGCCTTGGACGCAAGGTTCATCAGAAAGTCGATGACCTGCTGTGGACTATCGGCCATTTTTGGTGCGAGTGAGACTTCGGCAGCATTGCGAAAACCGAGGAGTGCTGCCTGCTGCTGTCGCAGTGCCAGGATCTCACCCATGATCGGCCCGTTATCGTGCTGCGGGCCTTCGCTGGAAATTTCAGAGGCCCGCACGGCCTGCTTGCGATAAATGGCTTCTCGCAGGCTGCGGTCCTGCGCGAATTGAAGGACTGGGCCGACGCTCGGGTGTTGCAATGTAAATACCCAGCCAGCAAGTCCGCGACGTTGGGCCTCGGCCGCCGCCGATTCGACCGAATGCTGAGGCAGCCCGGCAAGCTGTGCCTGCTCGGTGACATGCACAACGGTTGCATTGGTGCTGTCTAGCAGCTGCTCAGAAAATTTCTGAGTCAATTGGGCAAGCCGTGCCTGGAGCTCTGCAAACATCTTCTTTTTGTCTTCGGGTAACTCAGCGCCACTCAGACGGAACGCCCGCAATGAATTCTGCAGGGCCCGAAAACGGGCCCTGCCGGCGCTGCCCTGTTGCTGCGGCGGTGCATTTTTGAATTGATCTTCCAGCGCTTTGGAGGCACGGAATAAATCCGGATGCTGTGCCAATTCGGTCCAAAAGGCAGTGACCTCCGCCAGGCGGCTATTGATCGCCTCCCGCCATTCGGGGGAGTCCATGACCCCCGACATGTGATGGACCGCACCCCAGGCGCGGCCAAGCCGCTCAGTGGCGTCGGTGAGGGGCTCGATTACCGTGGCCCACGAGATGGCGTTGTCTGGCGCCGTCACGCGGGCCAGCGTGGCCCGGGCTTCGGCAAGAAGCGTGTCCACTGCGGCAGCGACCTGCGCCGGCTGAATCAGGTCATAGCGCGGAAGGTCATCGCGGGCCAGCATTTCATGGAGTAGGGGATTGCTCATGATCAAGAAAGATGGAGTCGGCGTTCAGCAGATTCAAGGGTGTTGATTAAAAGCATGGCGATGGTCATCGGCCCAACACCGCCCGGCACCGGCGTAATCGCAGAGGCGACCTGCGAGACCGCGGCGAAGTCGACATCGCCCACAAGCCGGCCATCCGAGAGCCGGTTAATGCCGACATCAATCACGATGGCTCCGGGTCTGACCATATCTGCTGAAATCATATTCGGTCTGCCGACCGCGGACACCAGAATATCCGCGCGCCGCGTGTGCTCTTGTAAGCGCTGGGTCTTGCTGTTGCAGACGGTGACGGTGGCGCCGCGTGCCAGCAGCATCATCGCCATGGGCTTACCGACAATGTTACTGGCGCCACAGATCACCGCATGGGCTCCCCAGATCGGCGCATCGATGGATTCCAGCATCTTGATCACGCCATACGGCGTGCAGGGCTGAAACAGGGGCCGGCCAGTCATCAGCGCGCCTGCATTGCTGACATGAAAGCCATCGACATCCTTATCCGCAGCGATGGCCTCGATGACTCGGTGCGCATCGAGCTGTTTTGGAAGCGGCAGCTGCACCAAAATCCCATCGATCTCGGGATCGTGATTTAAATCGTCGATGATGCTGAGCAATTCAACTTCACTTAAGTTCTCTGGCTTTTCAATCAAGCGTGAGGTGATCCCGGCCTCCGCACATGCCTTGACCTTGTTACGGACATAGACCTGGCTGGCCGGGTTGTTGCCGATCAGTACGACCGCAAGGCCCGCCGCACGGCCTTTTTCAATGCAGGCCCTGGCCCGCTCGGCGGCCTGGAGGCGAAGCGATTTTGCGATGGCCAGGCCATCAATGAGGGTGGCAGTCATAAGTGGAATTCGCGTGGAAGCAGTACAGCCCGGAAATTGGACTTTTCCGCATTATTCCCCTAAACTCGCGGGCTTGCTTAGATGTCACGGAACGTGCGAAGCACGGGGCTATAGCTCAGCTGGGAGAGCGCTTGCATGGCATGCAAGAGGTCAGCGGTTCGATCCCGCTTAGCTCCACCAGTCAGTCCAGTGTCGCCAAGCAAAGACCCAGCTGTTCACGGGTCCCCTTCGTCTAGAGGCCTAGGACATCACCCTTTCACGGTGAGTACAGGGGTTCGAATCCCCTAGGGGACGCCATCTCAGCTTCCAGAGACTTCCGAAGCAGTGAGAAAAAGTTATATAACTTCATGATTTATAAAACTTTTTAGTCCTGAGTCATCCTGATATTTCCATTGACATCCGACATCCCGTGAGGGTAAAAATGAGGGTAAATCTCAGCTCTCATATTCAAGGATGCTCACTGACGCGAAGGTCCGAAATGCAAAGCCCGCTCACAAGCCACAGAAACTTTCTGATGGACATGGGCTGCATGTTCTTCTCCACCCGAACGGCGGAAAGTATTGGCAGGTTCGTTATCGGTTTGGTAACCGCGAGCGAACTGCAAGCCTAGGGCCATATCCCGAGGTATCACTAAGCGAGGCAAGAACGCAGCGCGATGAAATTCGAAAGAAGGTTAAGCAAGGTATCGATCCGGTTGCGCTAAGGCGCGCCGAGAAACTCAGGCTGGCTGACGGACAGGAAAAGACCTTCGAAAGGGTCGCAAATCAATGGTTTAAGGTTTGGGAGAGAGATAAGTCGGAAAATACTATTGCGTACAAACGCCGACGACTAGAGGCTGAAATTTTCCCTTCGCTTGGTCATTTGCCGATCGAGGAAATCACGCGAAAAGACGTCCTCGCGACTCTTCACAAGGTGGCCAGCGGAGGCCGCAGTGAGCTTCCCCATAGAGTGCTTCAGACAATTAAGTCTGTCCTTTCTTATGCTGTTTTAAACGAATATCGAGACTTCAATCCGGTATTGGAGCTGTCGCCCCAATCTATTCTTGGGTCTGCGCCGGTAAAGAACCATGCCCGAATTGATAGCTCAGAGTTGCCCGAGTTACTTTTAGCAATCGAGGGCTATCAAGGGCTTTCAACCCGCTATGCACTAAAACTTCTCGCGCTTACATTCGTTCGCACTGGGGAGCTGAGGGGGGCGAAGTGGTCCGAGATTAATGAGTCGGAGGGGCGCTGGATTATCCCGGCCGAACGGACCAAAAAGGTGAGGGGTATTCAACGGCCGCATATCGTTCCTTTATCGAAGCAGGCGTTAGAAGTGCTGCAAGCGCTCGGGACAGCCTTTGGCCGTGAGGGCTACCTTTTTAAAGGAAGCTCTGGGCAACTGATCAGCGAAAACACGATTCTTTTTGCCCTTGGCCGTCTTGGTTATAAGGGTCGTATGACGGGCCATGGTTTTCGAGGATTGGCATCAACTGTCCTACACGAGTCGGACTTCGACCACCTTCATATCGAACGACAGCTCGGTCACCTCGATAGAGACGAGGTCTCATCGGCTTATAACCATGCTGAATTTCTTATACAGCGTACTGAGATGATGCAGTGGTGGGGAGATTTTTTACAAAACTCGCTAAAAAAAGCGAGGCAGAAATCAATAAAAGTAGTTGCGTAATAAAAGTTTTCTGGTTATATTCAAGGAAGTCCTGCAAGCCTAGGACGCGCACTGAAATAGAAGTCTTAGTTGGATAACTAGACCAACCTACCCAGGAGTCAGCCCAACGCAGACCAATCGAAAAACGTGTACAGGAGCCCCCTCGGGGTTATGTTCATTTTTCTTTTGGAGATGCTATGGCCTTACTTCGACTACCGGAAGTTATTCGTCTGAGTGGTTACTCCCGCTCAATGCTTTATGCCCTGATTTCGCAGGGCCTCTACCCCAAACCAGTAAAAATTAGTGAACGCGCTGTTGCTTGGCCTTCCGAAGAGGTTGAGCAAATGTCTATCGCTGTAATTTCACAAAAAACTCGTGAAGAGCGGGCTGGCTTGGTGACCCATATTCATTCGCAAAGGCGAATGTCGGAGCTTGACCATGTCGCATGACGACTATCTCCGTGGCCTACGCTCCAAAAAGTCTAAAAAGGTGATGCACCCTTATGCCGCAATAGAGCACAGAGTTATTGACTCTGCGGCGTTTGCGGCCTTGAAGCCCTCCTCGGTAGCTTTGCTTCTGATACTTGCGAGGCAGCTTACAAAAGATAACAACGGTCACTTACAGGCTACTTGGTCTTATTGTAGGAAGAGGGGGATTGGAAGCGAAAATACCCTTCGATCGTCAATCTATGATTTGATTGAGCACGGTTTTGTGTGTCGAACCCGCTCAAGAGGCGCTAACAAAGTCGCGGCTCTGTATGCTGTGACTTGGTTGGCAATAAAGCGCAAGGATGGCCTCTTCTTACACACCTTTAATAAAGACGGCTGGAAAGCTTGGGAAGAAAAAAACCACCCCTCAAAAACTGGGGTAGCGAGCCATCATTTATTTGTGAAGACCTTCTGTAATCCAGCAAAAACTGATGTAGTGATACCCCAAGAAAATGATGACTATGAATTAGTACCATGTACAAGCGTCTTAAGCGTGAATGAAGAGCTTCGAGACCCCCGACAGTGGCTCTGATTCGAACAGGACCAGAACAGAAAATGGCTCAGTTTCAAAAAGGTGAAAGCGGAAATCCTCATGGTCGCCCGCGTGGCGTCCAAGACCGCAGGACAGCCCTCAGGAGGGCTTTGGAGGGCCGAGCTGATGAGTTACTCGCCAAAGCAGTCGAAGAGGCTCTGACGGGTAATTCGGCGGTCCTAGTCGCCTTGTTATCGAGACTTATTCCGAGCCTGAAGCCCGAAACAGTATTCCTACAAAAAGTAAATCCTGAAGGCACTCTGTCTGAGCAGGCGGCCCAGATTGTCTCGTCCGCACTTGCCGGGCAGATTTCCCCGTCAACTGCGTCCGAGCTTTTGGCATCCCTTGCGAACGCCCAGAGAATTAAGGAGGCGGACGAGTTGGAGGTGAGGATTGACCGTCTCGAGCGAATTATTCATGCGACTGCTTGAAACTCGAATTAGCCGATTGGAGAGTAGGGCGAAGCCGTCCCCTAAGCCGCGAATTGTTGTCCTTAACCGGGGGGAGTCGACGGCAGAGGCCTTGGCTAGATTAAAGGTCAGCGAGGCGCTCTTGGAGGTAGAGCGGCGCTCTGGGCGGGGCCTACTTTTCGTGAGGTGGGCGGGATAACAGTATTTTTTAAATCCTTATTCGTATTGGACGCTAAAGTGGATAATACAAGTGATCAGACTCTTTCTGACTGTCAACGCGGAGAAATGCTGTGAAAACAAAATTGAAGCATTGGCTTGGTCTTATTGTTTTCCCCCCGGTGCTTATTGCTGCCGGGTTCGCGTATGCAAACCCAGCTGTTGTTCCAGAGTCCGCAATTCTTGCCAAGACCGTGGAAATCGCAGATGTTCACATGCATGTCCTTGAAAAATCAGCTGATTGGCATAAAACACGGATGGACCGAAACAACGTCAAATGGGGAGGTGGCGTGGGACCCGCAGTAGTGGGCGGGGGGGGCGGGTGGCCGAAGCCCGCTGAGATGACCAAGGTACTTGGGACTCGTTACTTCTTTGCGCTTGGGCAAGATGAATTTTATCGGGTTTTTTTCAGTGGTGGCCCAGCTGGACTTGTTGACCTTTCGAGTAAAGCATTTGTGGAGATGTTTGCCATAGCGGATCAGATGCTCGGTAGTAGGGAGGCATATGGATTTGGTGAACTGCATATCGATAACTCGAAGTCTTTTTCATCGCATCGATTTGCAAGAACAATTCAATTTGATAATCCTGTTGTTCGAAAGATGTTTGAACTGGCAGACAAACATCAAGCGGTTCTTCAATTCCATATGCAGGCGGATAATCCAGCGAATCTTGAAGCTTTAAGGAGGTACCTACGCGAATTTCCGAAAGCTAAAGTAGTTCTTTCACACTCGTTGCCCTATACTTCGCTATTGTTACTCAAAGATTTGTTAGGTAGCTATCAAAACGTATTTGTAGAGCTTTCCCAGAGGGGGTCTACTCTCGGAACACGAGAGTTGGCGCAGGCATACAACCGTAGTGGTCCAAAAGCGGGTTGGCTCAACACGATTGAAGAGTTTCCTGACAGATTTATGCTGGGAAGCGATGCATATGGCGCGAACGAACACCGATATGACGACGTGATGTCAGAGATTCGAGAGGGGCTCCTGCCATACTTAAAGCCCGATACCTTGCGTAAAGTCGCGTATCAGAACGCTGTGGCAGTATTTGGCTTGAAGTAGCCCAATTTGACTTGATAAGTCCTAGGTATCCAATTGATTCAGTGTAACCTGATAAAGTGCACGACCTGCCCATACATTAGAAGGTAGACACTGCACAGCTGGCAGTTAGCCGCAAAGGAGAGACTCATGAGTCTACCCAGTCTTAATTTAACTCGCCTCGATGGAAGCCCTGAGGACTTACTAGACTATCAAGGAAGCGTGCTTCTAATAGTTAATGTTGCGAGCCAGTGCGGCTTTACTCCGCAATATAAAGACCTCGAGGACCTTTACCGGAAATACAAGGAAGTTGGTCTAGTAGTGATGGGTTTTCCGTGTAATCAATTCGGCCGGCAAGAGCCTGGCTCAAACGCAGATATCGGAGAGTTCTGCGCTAGCAAGTTCAACGTCTCATTTCCGATGTTCGAAAAGTGCGACGTCAATGGAACGGGCGCCCACCCACTCTTCATCCACCTCAAATCTGTCGCCCCAGGGATTCTGGGCACTGAGGCAGTCAAGTGGAACTTCACTAAGTTTCTCGTAAATCGCGAAGGGGAGGTCGTCGGTCGCTTTGGTTCCGCTGATGGTGTTGCGAAAATAGTCCCGCAGATTCGTCAGTTGCTTGGGCAGTGAGTAGCTCTTAGGTATCGCAAATTAAAACTGAAGGGTTCTTGGCGATGGATAACTTCATTGAATTTAGTAATCACTGACTTCAGGAGAAGGGCAGACAATCTTGATTTCATCATTAGCCTTAGCGATAAAGAACCTCGTGCGGCCTGTTATCTCATTGACCCTTATTTTCTGTCTTTCGGCCTGGCTGTCATCAGGTCCGTCTGCAGCTCCCAGCACTCCTCCAGTCATATGGTCAAGCAAGTCGCAGAGCTGGGTTGCCTACGAAGATTTTGTGATTGCTCTGCGGCGCACAGATTTGATTTTTTTAGGAGAGTTGCACGATAACCCTGAGCATCATCAGCATCGCGCTAGGCTTTTAGTAGACCTAAATCGGACGAACTTACACGTCGTTTTTGAACAATTACCCTCGCAAGCGTCTTTTTTAATTCCTGGAAAAGGGTCTAACCTTCTCGGGCACCTACGGACGAAAGGGTTTAATGATAAGGCTTGGCAATGGCCACTCCACGAACCTCTTTTCTCAGCGGCCCAACGCCTCGGCATCTGGGTCACAGGCGGAAATCTTGCTCCGAGTCAAGGGAGAAGGTTTTACTCCGATGGACTGAATGCTGTACCTCGGAACATCAAATTGATTTTAGATAAAGCCCCGCTTTCAGCGATTGCGTTAGCAGAACTCGACACTGCACTTATTGAAGGCCATTGCGGCCACCTACCAGAGAGATTACTTCCTGTTATGCGATTAGTTCAGCAGTCGACAGATATTTCGATGGTTCTCAGCGCTGTTGCTTCCCTTCCTGCGGTAGTTATCGCCGGAAATGGTCATGTTCAGAAAAACTTCGGGATGCCACATTATGTGAGCTACCTACGCCCGGCCAGCAACGTAGCAAGTGTCGGATTTCTGGAGTCTCCTCTTGTGGAAGCTTACATCACGGACACTCAGGCCGTTGCACTCGCAGCCATTCCGCCTCCAGCGCTGCGCGAGCAGCAAGTCTTTGACTTTATTTGGATGACCTCGAAAATTGATCGTGAAGATCCCTGCAAGGCGCTTATAAATTTCAAACAACGTTAAAGTTAATTCTCTGAGTCTGGGATGTGATTATAGTTTTTCAGCGTCGTTTACAGACTCTTCACTAGCAGGCCCTGCTTGTGAGCGGACTCTGATAGCTCGCCCAACGACATTTTTTTTGCAATTTGTATGAGACACGGGGTCGTACTGAAGTCGAGCGAGATTAGAGTTCAGAGGGCGTTGCGGAGATTGCCCCGCAGATTCGTCACTTGCTCGGGAGTAAGTAGCTCTTGGGTTCATCAAATGAAGACCGGGACGGGTTGAGGGGATGGATAAACTAACAAAGTTCCGACTTATTTGAGAAGCGCCGACAAATCATGGCGGACCGGAGCCGAAACATTTTTTTAGTGCACCAGTGAATCAAGTAGTCTGCGAGTTGAGCAGAGACTATTTCAAATAAATCTTTTTATTATCCCTCGCGCAAAATTTTAAAAACTCTATCTCGCTGACCAGGCGCAAGTTACGCTCCCCTTGAAGTCTTGTGAAAACAAACCCTGGCAAGGGCAATACCATGCCGTTTTTGGTCTTAGATTCACTAACAACGAAAACCTCTCGGCTATCCGTAATCGCTCTCGTGTGTGTAAATACGGTGTACTCGGAGCCATTCCGTCTCACAGCATCAATACGAAGAATTTCGCTTCCTACTGCGCCGACAATCTGAAGCCTGGACTGTACCAGCGGGCTCGTGAACACCACGGTAACGAGGCTACCGTTTAAATAGAGTTTTAACCCCTCCTGGTCGGATGCGGCACCCTCTCGACAAAAGTTCCAGACCGGCAAGGACGAGTAAGACTCAGGAATTGAGATGGCTTCTCTAAAGTCTGACTTAGGGGCGGTGGCACAACCCGCCAATAGGCTGCCAGCCAGTAAGCAACAGATAAGCCTTAGTCGTGTCATTTCAGAGTCACCCCTTCTTGAGTCTTTTTGTGGTGCAAAAAACCTGAAGGAGGGGTGGGTAACAACCCCTTTATTCCGTGAGAAGTTACTCAAATACTATTTATAAACAACACATCTGGGAGCATCCATGCAAAGGAAAAAAATTCTTACGCTTGTTGTAGCGGCCACGTTCTCAACATCGAGCGTGCTCGGCCAGGAAGCTCCTAGGCCTGAAGCTTCAGCCCAGCAGGCGCCCGAGGCTATTCAGCCAAGCCCCACCGAAGCCAAGCCCGAGATGACTCAAGGAGCTGAAGCGGGTTCACCTTCAAGCCCGACATCGACAGCACCAGCCTCCACCGGGGCAACTACAGCCGGTGTAGCGGCCCCCGGGGCAGCCGCAGCGACATCGGCAGCACTTGGAATGAGCCCAATCGCAATTGGAGCCCTTGCGACTGGTGCTGGTTTGGCCTTGGCCGGTGGGGGTGGAGGAGGCGGGGGTGGGGGGCGAAGCTACGCTTATTTTGACTCAGCGGCCGGGGCTTACCTAACCGAATACAACGCCCAGGCAGGGCTCAGCCGAATCGACGCCCGCAGCCTTAACGACTATAACTACAGCGGCTATGGCATTCGCCTGGCGATTGTCGACTCAGGAATCTCCGCATCACACCAGGAGTTTTCTGGGCGAACCATTAATGGAACTGATTTTGCGAGTACGAGTGGCGGTGCGACGGCAGATGTCCATGGACACGGTACGCATGTAGCCAGCATTGCCGCCGGTAATCGTGACGCTGTTGGGATGCGCGGGGTCGCCTATGATGCGACACTCTACTCATACAAAATTGGAAACGATGCTGGCAACATCGTTGTAACAGTTACTGATGCCCAGTGGGCTAGCATGGTAAACCGACACATAACCGATGCGATAAAAATCTCTAATAATAGTTGGGCTTCTTCATCATCTTTAATAACTTCGGTTTCAGAGGCCCAAATTCGTGCCTCCAACCCTTTAACAGTGAATGCCTACCAGGCCGCGGTAGCCAACGGAACGATTTTTGTCTGGGCCGCAGGGAACTTCGGGAGCACTGAAGTCAGCGTTGTTGCAGGCCTGCCCCATAGGATTTCTGGTCTGGCATCGGGCTGGTTAGCGGTTGTGGCTGTGGACTCATCTGGTCGCGAACCAGCTTACACAAACCGTTGTGGGGTCGCAGCCGATTGGTGCGTGACCGCACCGGGGGGCGGAGACAACGCAACAGCAGATGGCATCTATGCCGCTCAGTCTGGTGGAACTTATGTTCGGTATAGAGGAACATCCATGGCAGCGCCACATGTTTCGGGTCTATTAGCTGCTTTAGCAGAAAAGTTTCCCGAACTAACCTCTGCTCAGCTAGTAAGCCGTGTAAAAACAACCGCCTCACTGACCGGGCTTACATCGTATTTGGGTTGCACTGTAAGCACATGCTCAAACGCTACGATGCGTGCAATATTCGGTCACGGACTTGTCAACAGTCAGGCTGCAATGGCTCGTGTTGGGACATATATTTATCCCAAAGATGGCAATGTTTTCTCAGGGAATTCTATTGACCTGGGAAAGCAACAGCTCTCTCTTCCGGCTGGACTAAACGAATCGGCCAGGCAACATCTTTTGAATCAGCAATTCAAAGTCTTTGACTCTTTCGATGGGGCTACATTTAAAGTAACCGGACGAGAACTTTTTAATCAGCAACGCCCTGTAACGCAAATGCTGGGCTACGCGCCAAGCGCTGGGATTGTCGAAACCCAAGGAGCCGCTCCAAAATTCGGGATTCTCGCAAGCAAACAAGTCGGGAACGGTGTTCGGATGACGCTATCCCAAAGCGACCGACCACTTGGCTCGTCGGGTGCGGACTTCTGGGGGCAAAAGTTAAGCTTTATTCCCGCAGTCATTGACCGAAACGGCACCCGCCGAAGCACACTCGAATACTCCGTACCTTTATCGTCAAGTGTCAGGCTTGTGCCCTTTTTCGTTACCGCTCAAGAAGTTCAGGCTTCAAACGTCGGTCTTACGGCAGTTTGGAGGGCGACATCCCGAACCAGTTTAATGACATCCTACGGCTCGGCAGCCTACCAGGAGGCCAGAGCTGCACTACCCGGGTACGGTGGTGCTGGGCTAAACCGGTCGATACCTATGAAGGCAGGTATTCGACATCAGTTTTCGGAGGGGCTTGAGGCGTTCGGTCACATCAGCCGAAGAACGCTCTCGGACTCAGAATCAACGGCAGGCGAATGGGGCTACCGAGGAGCGACCTACACCGGGGCCGTTGCGGGGCTAGAATTCACTTCTGCTTCCTCTAAAATCTCCATTGGACTCGTTCAGCCGGAGCAAATTACCAGCGGCACAGTTTCCCTTGTGGTCCCGGGGGGAAGACTGACCGATGGTACCGTCCTGTGGCGTGAGCAAAGCCTCTCGGTCGCCGATAAGCCTCGATATGCAGGTTTTCTAGCGGCACGTTCCGCACTCGATAAAAGACAAAAATCCGAGTTACTGTTCCAGATGCAGCAAAGTACCGTTGATGCATCACGTTTAGATAGGGCGACACTATCGTTTATTACCTCGTTTTAGTTATGGCGGCTCTCGCATATCTTGCGAGCGGCGAGTCACGGGATACATGCCAGCCGCAGCATATTATCTTCGGGATGATTAGAGGCAATCCTAGTGAGGATACTTACGTTAAGCGATGGGAAGATATTGAAAAAGTAACTCCCTACTCGCTGTATCTTGGGCAACACATTAATTCAATTTCGGAAAGGTCTAAACGTCAACCGTTACTGATTATTGGTAAGCGTGAAGGTGTCGGCTTGATACTGAATGCTAAAGTTCGGGGTGTAAATAGCGTAGCCACTGTTAGCTGGGCTGTTGTCCAAACCCACGAGATGGCTTTTACGGCGCAGGGACGAGCATATTGGTTTGCGACGTTTCCAGTTCACTGCGAACTTCGTGTGTTCGAGTCATCGTGACCTTACCAGGATGGTTTCGCCCGTTATCCGTTGGAAGTCGTAACACCACACGTGGGTTCGACACTGCACTCTCGAGAATTAGTAGAAATGAAAACGTTTAAAAGCCCTGATGAGGGAATCAGACTAGACCTAATCATTGCTCTCTGTTCAGTTCCCAACCGTGAGACAGCCGAGGAATTATCAAAAAATCTATTGCTAGACCGTCTGGCTGCCTGCGTGAGTCAGCTGGACAACGTACGGTCGAATTATTGGTGGCAGGGCTCGTTAGAGCGGGCAGAGGAGGTTCTATTGCTAATTAAGACGACGTCCCAAAAAGTTGAAGCGCTCAAGCAATTCATTTCGGCAAACCACCCCTATGAGGTGCCCGAGCTTGTTTTTCTCTCGGCCGAAGATGCCCTTGAGCCTTACCTCAACTGGGTACGTCTGGAGACTCGTGGACCCTAGCCATCTGGATTGGATTGAGGGTAAAAAAGAGGGTAAAAATTGGCTACTTAGCTCTTATATCCAATAGTGGAGGTGGGGTTCGAATCCTCTAGGGGGCCATCTTGTCTCTTACTCAGAGCGCTTCAGTGGCGAAATCCGCAAGCCGCGAACGCTCGCCACGCTGCAGAGTGACATGCCCGCCGTGCGACCAGCCT
>Ga0194129_10004514_pt1 | contig 18392 bp, 15 predicted proteins | sample TA2KigCa35mmetaG_FD_150862 | JGI IMG/M metagenome (GOLD analysis project Ga0194129, IMG submission 150862) | Freshwater microbial communities from Lake Tanganyika, Tanzania - TA2015038 Kigoma Deep Cast 35m | ecosystem: Environmental > Aquatic > Freshwater > Lake | place: Tanzania: Lake...
TGATAAATGTAAAACATGAAACTTGTATTCATGAAGGATGTAATATTAGTCCAGCTTTTAACAAAGAAGGTGAGACAAAAGCATTATATTGTTCAAAACATAAATTGGAAGGAATGATAAATATTAAAAGTCATAATTGTATTTACGAAGGATGTAATATTCAACCAACTTTTAACAAAGAAGGTGAGACAAAAGCATTATATTGTTCAAAACATAAATTGGAAGGAATGGTTGATGTAAAACATGAAACTTGTATTCACGAAGGATGTAATATTCGACCAGTTTTTAACAAAGAAGGTGAGATAAACGCATTATATTGTTCAAAACATAAATTGGAAGGAATGGTTGATGTAATAAGTAAAAGATGTAAAAGTTATTTATGCTATACACGAGTTCAAGAAAAATATGATGGATATTGTTTATATTGTTATATGAATTTATTTCCAGACAAACCAGTTTCACGAAATTACAAGACGAAAGAATACGCAGTAGTCGAGTTCGTGAAAACAACATTCCCAGATTTATCATGGGTATCAGATAAAAGAATAACAGACGGTTGCTCTAAACGACGACCTGATTTATTTTTAGATTTGGGAAATCAAATAATAATAATTGAAATCGATGAAAATCAACATAACGCATATGATTGTAGTTGTGAAAACAAACGTATCATGGAATTATCGCAGGATGTAGGACACAAACCAATTATATTTATTCGATTTAATCCTGATGATTATGAAGAAAATGAAATAGTTATAAAATCATGTTGGGGTGTAAATAATAAAGGGATTTTCGTAATTAAAAATTCAAAAGAATGGGATAAAAGGTTAAATACATTAAAAGAACAAATAAATTATTGGATTCATCAAGATAATATAACTACAAAAATGATAGAAATAATTCAGTTATTTTATGATTTATAAAAAACAAAAATATTTTTTTAGAAAATACGAATAAAAATAAAACATTCTAATATGCTTAATCTGACGATTTTTTGTTCAGGAAAACATGACCTTAAACCCGAATACACAGAGGCCACCGAAAATTTGATTTCTCGCATTGATATTGAAAAATATCGGATTACTTATGGAGGAGGGTCAATCGGGCTTATGGGAACTGTCCGTGATACGTTTAAAAATCGTGGAGGAACCATTATTACCAGCAACTTAGAACAGTTTGTTGAAGGCGGAGGCGACGATTACGTTTTCGACAATATTTCGGATAGGCAGTCTAAATTGATTGAATTGGGGGACCTAATGCTTGTTTTAACCGGAGGTTTCGGGACAATGTATGAATGCTTAGAATCAATTACTAAAAATCAAATTCGTGAGATATCAAAAAAAGTCATTATTTTCAATTTCAATCATATATACGACCATTTACTGGCGCAATTTTTGGTATTACAAAAGGAAGGATTTATTAAAAATACACTCGATTATTATAATATAGTTGTTCTTACAACAGTTAATGAAGTAGTAGAATATTTAGAGAAGTTCGGAACTTCATAAAAAATTGAATAATTTTATATTACATTATAGTATAAAATAAGAGGATGGATTATACAATAACAGAAAATGGTGTTCTCACAATACATGATGGTTGTAAAAAGATTACAACTCGGGCGTTTTACAATAATACTAAAATAAAAAAAGTCATAATTCCAAAAAGTGTTCGCAAGATAGGAAAAAAAGCATTCTATTTGTGTAGTAATCTCGAAGAAGTTGTTATTCATACACATGGAGTCCGATTTATTGAAGACAAGGTGTTCTGTTGCTGTTTCAAGTTGACGCGTTTTGATGTTCCGATGACTGTTGTTCGCATTGGAAAAAGCGCGTTTGATACGTGTTATGCTCTAACAGAGATAAATATACCATATGGTGTATCTGTAATAGAGGAGCAAACATTTATGAATTGTTCCTTTCTTGCGAAAATCAGACTTCCAAAAACGCTGAAAGTTATTCGATATATGGCTTTTTTTGGTTGCGGAAAGTTGTCTGTGTGTAAAATACCAAAATCGGTCTATATTATAGAGGATTATGCTTTCACATGTTGTTTTGAGTTGGAGTCAGTCAATCTTAATCCCAAAATGAAACAACTTGGAAACGGAATTTTTATAGAATGTAAAAAACTCACATCAATACAAATTCCAAAACGAATAAAAGTTATTCCTGACCATTTTTTGAGAAGTTGTACAAAATTGGAGAAAATTATTATTCCAAATAATATCAAAAAAATTGGACGATTAGCCTTTTTTGGATGCGAAAAATTGCGCGATGTTCATTTTTCAAATAGTCTGCGAATAATTGAAAATCGGGCGTTCGCTTATTGTGATGAGTTGGAATCAATAATATTCCCAGAATCCGTTATCGGAATTGAAGAAAGAGCATTCTGTAATTGCTTAAAATTACGGCGCGTCGTTTTCAAAAATGCGAATACATTGTATGATATTAGTGTCTTTGTTGATTGTGCGAGTTTGGCCTTGACGAAACCATACCGAGTCGGAAAATTCAAGAAATTAAAGAAGCGAATGTGTTTTGATGTGGATGTATGTCCAATTACTCACGAAAAAATGACGAATAAATCAGTAGTGGTTTTATTGAAGTGTGGGCATATTTTTTTGGAAACTGCTTTTGTTGAATGGGAAAAACTGCGCAATTTTTGCCCATGTTGTCGTGCAGTATTTTTGTAAAAATTGATGAATTTTAATGATTATAATTTAGTAGTTATAAAATGGAATTGGAACATAATAATTCAATAATTATACCACCAAAATCACAAGTTAAGAAATCATATGGACCTTTTTATAGTAGTCAAAATACATATAATGAAATAAATGTTGGACCTGAATCTAATTTTACAGGAAGTTATACATTCGCCGGTGTTCAATCAGAAAAAATTACCATAAATCCGAGATGTAATATCGCTGGGTTCGGAGTTTTTTCAAGAGGATGTTGTCGAGAAGTTGAAATACATTCGGATACAAACATTACAGGACCATATTCATTCCAATATTGTTCGTATTTAGAGCGTGTTCAATTTCACGAAAATTGCCGGATATCTGGAAATCACGCATTTTCTTGTTGCGGAATCAGTGAACTTCATCTTGGAAAAGGAATTAAGCTATTTGGAACCGGAACATTCTATGGATGTGATAGAATTGAACATCTTGAAATACCTGACAATGCTTTATTTGATAGTATTTTTACATTCACAAAATGTAAAAATTTGAAATCGGTCCGTTTTGGGAACAATGTTATACTTTATGGTCATCGTATATTTTCGTCTTGCGAGAGCCTTGAAGCTGTCTATTTTGGCGACAATGTTTCCATTTATGGAGAAGATAATTTCAATGGTTGTTCAAATTTAAGCATAATTGAGCATGGAGCTAATTTTCAAAATGATGATAAATCATTGCGAATTTTTGAAAAACCTTTTAACCGCGTCAGATTTGAAGATATACCAAACGGAGTTGAGTGTTCAATTCGAATGGAACCATTTGATGAAAAATCAGCGGTTGTTCAAACAACTTGTGGACACTATTTTAATGAAGAATGTTTGTCTGAGTGGTTGACCGATAAAAGAACTTGTCCATTGTGTCGCAAAAAGCTGAAACGTGAATAAAATAATTCAAATAAAAATTGAATTTTTTCAATATACTTTATAATATAATTCAAAAATGAAGCTAAGAAGAGAAGAAAATCGCAGAGATACAACTCTCATTGAAATCATTATTCCAAGTGAAATTACTGAAATTGAGGACGGTTCATTTGAAGGATGTGTGAATCTAGAAGAAATAACATTCATACCTGATTCACAACTGAAATCAATTGGGAAAAATGTATTTCGCAGTTGTAAAAAATTGCGGAAAATTATTTTTCCAGAAGGAGTTGAAACCATCGGTGTTAGCGCATTCAGAGGTTGCGAGAGTCTGGAAAAAGTTATTTTCCAAAATAAGGTGCGCCATATTGGAAATGATGCTTTTCGAGATTGTATAAATCTGGAATCAATTGAAATTCCAGAAGGAGTCAAAAAAATAAATTATTTCCGAGGTTGTTGTTCATTGGTTTTCGTTAAAATACCAGATTCCGTTGAAGAAATTGGAGATTATGCTTTCGATTCTTGCTCAAATTTAGATATTTTTACTAGAAGCATAAGTCAGCAAAATAACATCGGGCGTATCGGAAATTTTGCGTTTAATCGTTGTTCAAATCTTAAAGTCCGATTATTTGATTTTATGTTTCCGAACCTTCAATCAATTGGAAACTTCGCTTTTTCGAGGTGCCATTCATTAGAAATAATTGATATACCAAGAACCGTTCATACAATTGGCCATAACTGTTTTACTGGCTGTCAAGGATTAGAATACATCAATCTTCCATTGAAATTGAAAAAAATTAGCATATGTTGCTTTTCAGGTTGTAAAAGTCTGAATTATATTCAGATACCGGATGGAATTGATGAAATCGAAATGAACGCATTCAGTGGATGCTCTTCAATTGAATCATTTGAAATACCAGATACAGTTGGAGTAATCGGAAAACGCGCATTTTCCGGTTGTGAAAGGCTTAAAAATGCGATTCTTTCTGAAAATCTCAGAAGCATCAATGTTGGATTATTCTGTGGATGCTTTGAGTTGGAATCAGTCTATCTTGGACCACACATTCAAGCGATTCATAGATACGCATTTTACCATTGTAAATTGCGAAATATCGCGAATGATGATACCGATAAAATAGTAATACCAGATAAATTAGGTTATATTGGAGACTGCGCATTTTATGCGTGTCGCATGAAGAAATTAGTCATTGGGTCAAAAATAATTATTGAAGATTACGCGTTTTCTTCTTGCGAAAACTTAAAAAGCGCAAGTATTGGACAAAAAACATTCCTCATTGGAAATTTTATTTTTCGTTTGTGTAAGAACCTTCGATATTTGACAATCGGTTCGTACGTTCAAATGAGTGGAATAAATATATTCGACTCTGCAGTAAAATTTGTAAGTATGGGAGAACACGTTGGTAATCCACACAACTATTTTGCGAATAATAAAAATCGCATTGGGACATTCAAATCATTGAAAAAATACAATATTCACGAGTTTACATCGTGTCCAATATCGCGAGACGATTTTGAAGATGACACCGAAGTCGTTATGACATCATGTGGCCATTTCTTTTCAAAAGAATCGTTTGATTATTGTATCGACACGCGGTGTCCAATGTGTCGAGCGATTTATTAGATAATTAGTTCCTCGATAAATTATAATTATGTTTTTGCCTTTCCAACCCACAAATATTCAATAGTTGTCCCAGTGTCATTGTATTTGAAATTCTTGAAACGCTTCGTTTCCCGCGACACAATCTTCGTATCAAAATATTTATCGAATATTTCCTTAATCGTATCATGCCCGATTATCCCCTCATTATTGTATGACATAAAAACATATTTCGTTTTCGTGTGGAGTTTTTCCAGTAATTTATCGAAAACGATAGGGGCCGTTTTCTTAGAGCACCAATCACTAAGCGCAACATCCTTGATTAGGCCCGTCTTTCCATAGATTTCGAGCTCTTCATCATATCGCGCGATGTAATTGAGAACGTGGTAATTCTTCGAATATTGGCGCTCATTATATGGCGGGTCCAAATAGACGAAATCTACGGCGCCCATTTTATCCGCGAATTCTATACAATCCAGTTGGAACGCCTGATTATTCTTGATTATTCCGGTCTTCGTATGAATTGGTTCGAGCTTAATTGGATTAATCGCGCTCTTTTTGTATTCCTTCAAGAATGAGCCGTATATTGCGGGGACGTTGGCGCACGTGTCCGCAGATACGATGATTGACGCGAGTAAAAAGTAATATTCGCTTTCAGTAATGGTTGGTTTAATTTCTTCGAGTTTCCTGCGCATTCCATCGATGCGGTTGGCGTTCTCGATTGAGAAGAACATCCGTTGTTGTTCTCCACTCTCTGAGTAGTTTTTAGATACACATCCAATGGATGGCTCCGAAGCTGATAGGACACCCATAAGTTTTTTAACCTTCTCGGTGTAGTTCGAGCAAAGAGACGCCCTCGCGATAACATAGGAATAATATTCCATATCGTTCGCATACACTGCTGAACAACCCAGATTTCTAAAAAGGAAACCGACGCTCGACGTTCCAGAGAATACATCGGCGAATTTCATTTTTGAAAAATCGCTGGTATCCATTTCATTGCGTATTGTGGACTCAATAAAAGGGAGGAGCGTATGCTTCGAACCGATATAGTTCAATTTTTTAAGATGACTCATAATTAATATAATTATGAATCTTTAAAGCCTTGAAAAATTGAAAATGTATTATACTCTAATCAATATCGTATTTTTATTTTTTGTATATTTATCAACTCCGTATTTTTTGTAATAAAAATTCAATAGTTCAGGAGTTGATAAATTTTTTGTAATAGGAGCACTCCACATTTTCCATAAATGAGATAATGGATATAAATTATTTGGATGCGAATTTAATATATTATATGCGATTGAGTTTTTGAATTCATTCATAGTTAGCATATCATAACATCTAATAATATTCATATTGATTCTTTCAGCATCTAACAATGCCATTTTAAGAGGATTTTTCATTTTTTTATCAACATATCCAGATCCAATAATAATTACATCTTTTTTTGCTTCAACAAGAAACATTCCACAATCACCTAAAATAATTACAAATCCAAATGTTTTTATTTTATAACATTTATTTTTTATTTTATAAATTATGTTTTTACAATCCTTAATGTTTTCATTATTATAATAAGATTTATCATTTAACCAGTGAATAAAAATATTTCCTTCATGTATATCTTGTGGATAAATTTTATTTGTTGTTAGTAAATGATACGTTGCTAAATAACTAATACATATATAGTCATACAATTCCGATATATTATCACATTTGATTCCATTCGGTAAAATAATTGAACCATCTTTATTTTTTGAAAAATATATATAATTAAATAAATCGGCTAAGGTAGTAATATAACTCTTATGTTTTTTATTTTTTCCATAAACTTTTCTTGTTAAATCAACTTCAATTTCTTTATCTAATCCGTGTCTTGATGTTATTATCTTATTTATTTTATTTTTTTCTAAACAAGTTCCATAACCTAAAATCAACGGTAAATGAACTGTTTTTTTATATAATCTTTTTATATACATTAAAATAATTGCTTCTGTTGTAATACCATTAAAATTTCCAATAATATATAAGTTATTACCGATTATATCAAAATTTATATCTGGTTTATTTACATCTTTATATTCTGATGTAATCACTTCTTTTACAACAATTGGTAAATTTACTTTTTTATTATCAATATTAACCTCTATATTTTTTGATTCAGGTATATATGCTTTTCCAAAAGCTCCTTGACCTAATACAGTTGGACAAAATTTATGATATTCAAGTATATTGTGTAATTTATTTTTTATTGTATTTTTATCAGATTTAGAAATAAATTTAATTATTTCATTAACTTTATCCATTTATTTATATATAATAATATATTATATACATCATGGAATCAAAAATCATTATCAAAAAAGTTTCTAAACCCAAAAAACAAGAAGAACCAAAATCCAAAAAACAAAAGAAAACATCCGGAATCAAATCAAAAGGCCAAGACACGCTCGTCAGAGAAGCAACCTATTCCCGTGATTTATACGCCCAGCGAATCGAGAAATTAGTCAAAATCGCAAAAGCGCGTATTAAAGAAGAAATTGAGGATACGCAAAAAAGAACTCCATCGAATAATGAAGTTGAACAAATTTATAAAAACCGCTTAAATGAATATGGTAAAACATTGAAGAAAACCATGAAAAGCGTAGCAGTCGGAGGACCCGCGAGTCTTCTCTAATTATCCCGCAACATACTCAGGTTGAAGAAGGGCGTCAATCTTATGGATGTAATTATTACTCGCAGGGAGATTTCCTTCAACAACATTCGCGCGTCCCTGAATCTGGTCAAGAAGAACCGGCAAATAACTGTAATAGAGCGCATTCAAGAGTCCTAAATTCACATTATTCGCCATAGTCAGACCAGAACCAGAGATAAGTTGCGAAGTTGTTAGCTCCTTACCATAGACATGGTATCTAAGAAAGAATCGAAGAACATTGACATTTGCGGGGTCGTTCAAATAGTAAAGGACATAAGGAGACGTAAGAGCCAACCCCTTGTTCGTGGGGGCGAAAATAGTCTTACAGTCATACGCAGTAAATTCCGCTTGAAGACCCGCTTTATCAACGAGACCTTTAAATAAAGAAAGGTCTGGGCTTTGTTGGAGAAATTGATAGACATTTAAACCACAAGTCGTCATTATAAATATCTAAAAGAAAAAAATATTAAATATATTATTTAGTAATCAGCGCCCATTTTAAAAATAAATAGATATTTGAACGCATTTTGATTCGAACCCATTCTTCTCATAAAATCCCAGAAGCTCCGACTTACAGTCCCCGATTAATTTATAGCATCCCCGCTCCTTCGCAATCTTTATTATTCTCTCAATAATAAACTTCCCCAACCCATATTTCCGGTAATCCCTATCAACCACAACATCTTCTAAATGTCCAACTATCCCACATTCATGAATAATCTTCTGTTCCAATAATAAAGAAACTGACGCAATTATTTTATTTTCGTATTCAATAACCCACACTTCGGCCCCCATTTTATCGATAGTCATCTCATATTTTTCCTTTGAAATATCCCCGACAACAGTAAGTTGTTTTAATAATTCTAAATAATTCTTGTCGTAATCCCCTTTTTCTAACTGGCGAAAATTTAGTAAATCTAAATTATCCATTGTAATATAAAAATAATATATATAATAATTATTATGACATCAAACGAATTTAGTAAATTTTTCGAAGAACCAAATACAAATATTGTAATTGAAACTAAGGAACAGCTCGATGATATTCAAATTGACGACGATATTGTGTATGAAATTGACGTCTATAATAATTTTATGGCGAGTCTTCCCATATATGAGCAAAATAATAAAAGAATACAAGAGAAATATCTAAAACTATCTCGCCACTTAATACATTTAAAAAACGAGGCTAAAAAAACGGACATTGATGACTTAGATGACTACTCCGACCTCTCTAAAATATACGACAAAGATTTCCAAGTTGATTGGATTTTCCCCGTTGTATTAGATAAGAAGAAGATATATAAAAAAGTAGATATCGACGATGAATTACAAGACGAAACCCTAATGGATGAATATGTTCAATCCACCAGCGATAAAGGAATTCAGTATGAGGACTTCATTGAAGAACTAAATAAGAGCATTCAATATAACGATGAGTTCAAGCGCGACAAGCTCTCATTTAAAACCTATCGTAAGCTAACATATGACCTTCAAGAGCCCTATATTATTAAAACAGACATCAAGAAAAAAGAGGTCGGTTTCCACGTATATATGAACCAATATGCTCAACTTCTTCGCTATTTCAATATCGACAATAAATTCTGGCAAACATACAATGTAGAAGGCCCTGATAAATTTTCATACGAGCAATATGATGAGGATGGGAAATTCATCGGGACCAAAACAGCCCAGCTTAATAATGGAGCATATGTTAATATAATCGGTTTCCTCATTCTTGCTAACAATCAAGAGACTATTTTGGACGCATTAAATGGGAGTCCATTTATTGACCGCATCCGCATGATTGGGACCGCTACCAAAATTAAAAAAAACAGTTCCGCCATTGTGGAAATGAAAGCGCATGGCCTGAAAAACGGGGACAAAATTATGATTGATAACAGCGACAGTGAACCATCAATTAATGGAGAATATGATGTCAAAATAATAAATGATAATGAGTTCATGATTCCAGTCAATTTGTCCGAAGGAAAAGAGGGAACTACTGCGAATATATACGCAATGACCCACTTAAATATGGACCGCATAGACCTCAAAGTTGATGATGACTATTCCGGAAAACTGAATAAGAGGGCTACTCTCTATATTTTTCCAGAGAAGAATATTGAGGAAGAAGACTGGAAGAAGATGTGTAAGAAAGTCATTCCCAGTTTGGCGACAATTATTGATTCGGAGGAATCCCTTAAAACTGCTAAAACAATAGATGAGTTCAATTCTATTCTTAAAAAGTTCAATATTGAGTTCAATAATTTGAATTATGACAACTATTTTAAAATAACAGAAATATTCGATGAACAATATCTCATCGCGCGCGAGGAAAAAAAGCGCGACGATTTATTCCTCACAAAAATAAGTCATAACCGGAACAAACTTGTCCAGATAAGTGTAAAAGAAGATATTCTATTTGGGGACAAATACTTGTATCACAAAGAGGTACTCTCTTATTATGGTTCATACCCCCAGACAGAGATGGACAATGTGGCATCCCGTTATAATTGGCTACTAAAATCCCCAGATTATGGTAGACTTTATTTCCTAATTGTCGAAAATGAAAAAATTTCTGAGTATAAAGAGACAACCACTGGTGATATTGAAAAAAGGAAAAAAGAATTAAAGGCTCAAATAGAAGACATCGAGAAGCAGTTGAAAAAGATAGATGATAAATCTTGCGAGAAAAGAAAGATAACCCCAGTTATAGTGTATCCATCATTCAATAAATTATTCGAAGACAATGGTAAAATTACTCAATTCAAAAAAGGAGATTACGCGCTCATTGAAAGTAAGAAGTCCCATGAGAATGGAATGATATATGAATGGAACGGGATAAACTGGTTCCAAAATACGTTCATTGAATCAATAGATGACTTATGTTTGTTCGACGTTCAAAAAATAGGAAACTTCGACATCGAGAAACTAAAATGTCTTTTTAAAACGGCGTGTAAGAGTAAAAATAAAATCCGGTTAGAGCGAAAGGCGGACCTTCTCAAAGAAGAAATAGACTATATCGATATGATTACGAAGCCAAATATTGAGAAGAAAATAAAGGATGAAATTCAGAGTGCGAAGTTAAGGCTCCAAATTTATATGCGCAAAATAGTCGATACGAAGCAAAAGGAGACGATTGAAGTATTCGTTGAGGACGTCGATGAATTGTATTTGGACATTCTTAAAGTGGATGATATGGACACGCGCGACTATTATCGTAATCTTTTAATAAAGAAGGATGGAATATTAATCGGGAAAGACATTTACAGTATTCGGACCAAGAAGAAAATATGTTGTGGGCACTACTACTATTTTTTGAAAATGAATGAGGGGTCCGCCTCAAATTACAATAAGATGATGAATGATATGATTGCGATTTATGGAACGAATGAGGAGAACGGGATGATATATTGTAGCCATGATGGGCGCCCCCTAACAATCGTCGATTATGACACAACAGAAGGCCTCAGTAAATCAACCGGCGAAGTAGATAAACAACGCGAGGCAGTTATGTCCGACGAGGATAAACTAAAAGAGGAGATTATGGAATCTATTATTCAGACTGACGTCGAGCACGACACTTTCGATTGCTCGGGAACGGACCTTCGAAAGGAGCTGACTACTATGGGATTTAAAATTGAGGACATCGCCAAGGCGAAAGATATCTGTTTGAAGTTGAACACCATTAATGCGAAAACTGGAATCGTTCTAAAAAAGAGTGTTTTCGTGTCAATGATTGCGGATATATTACAGTTCTTACAGAAAATACCAGACCAGACCAAATTTAAGCAGATGGAGCTTATTAAAATGAAAGAGATGGGAATCGATATGAAATCCGTCGATACAAAGCTCATCGCGGAGAGATACAGTAATCTTATGATAATAAAGAAGTGTAGCTATATTGGGGCGCGTCTCTTGATAACCTACGAAACCCTTATTCCATTTCAATCACCCATCGGGAAAAGAACTGGCGTCATATTCGAGGGGTTCAGTCCCGAATATCTTGCCCTCCTCATCGAAGAGTCCCGCATCATGCCCATAGTCAAAACAGGAAAGAATGGTAAGCCCATAACAATCTATCTACCTCTTGGTAAAATAAAGGACGAAATCGTTAAAGCAGTAAAAGATATGGAATATCTTCCAAGCATTAAAAAACTAAGGAAAGAAAAGAAGGACTATGAGCGAAAGAAAGTCATATCCACTGAGGAAAAAGATGACATTCGCAAGCAAAAAGTAAGAGTCGCGGAAGCCCCAGCTCTACCAGACAAATACATGAAAGAAGTTGAGAAAGCCAAAAAATACAGTGATTTCCATAAATTCCAGATGGACCTCAAAGAGCGACAGGCCTATATCGCGCAGGAAATAATCAACGCTGTCAATGAGGCCGTTAGTATGACACCAAATAAGGAAATAGAGAACCCAAAAACAATGGAATACAGTGGACTACAAGAGGAGGTCTCTCCCGACCGCACATATTATTCATACATATCCGACAAAACTAAGAAGAATGTTGAGAAGCTCTTGGAAGAATCCCGCGATAATATGTATTACACCCAGCTTTTCCTAAATACTGGTTGTCTTATAAAGCACTTCCCCCAGAAAAATCGACGATTCGAAGTCAAAACACGAAATCTCGGAGTAGATAGCCAAGAGTTCCGTAAAAATATATTCCTTGCCTATATCCAGACCGGTGTCTTCAAGGGAGAGATCCACCAATATGAAAAAGACATTTGTGTTCTCACCGGAGAAACGAAGGACGCAATTCTCAAAAAGGAATACACTGATGCCGAAGTAAATGAGTTGCTCCAATTTATTATCAAGAAGAAAATGAAGAAACTATATATAGGGGGGTCCAAAGAAGACCTTGACAAAATGGCCAAAGCAGATACCGAACTAATTGACGCGATTGACCTCGCACAATTAAAGAAAGAATCCGACAAAAATTTACAGAGGACTATAAATCTATTCGTGGAGAAGTTCGTCCGGTTCTTGAATAAGAGTGGGAATAAGTCATTCGTTAGTCATTTGCGCGAGAGAATAGAGGGTCTCGGAATATATAAGAAGAGGAGTGAAGACTTACGCATTCGAATGGATAATAATCCGAATACTCTACCGCGAAATATTATAGAGTTCGAGAATAATTCTCACCGTGAGAGAATTCATCACCTCAAAATAATTATTAATCAGTATTTCCGGCGTTATATGTCAATTATTGCGAACCAGTATGATGTTGTAGAAAATATTAAGGAAATACCCGATATGGATAGTGAGTTCTCCATTGAAATTCAGAAATATATATATGACCGCGAGTATTTCCTCAAAAAATACCTCATTAAAAGGGACCGCGACCTATTCCAACAGTTGGAATTCGATATTTCATCTAAAGTCATATCCAATATTACTGCGAATCCGGATGAGTGGGACAAAACATACAGTAAAATCGATAAAATAGTTGAGTTCAATCTTAAAAATTTGGAGAATTCGCTGATGTATGTTCTAATGCGCAATTTGGAGCGATTTATTTCATCCAACTATGACAGTGGAGATATCGAAAAGAATAAGGTTATCTCGCAGTTCATTATGGATATACTGGATTTAATAAAAGCCGATTATGATAAAATGGATGTTGTTGACGGAGTTCTAATAGAAGGAGACTACCGAACTAAGGAAGCGCTCGAATTAGATGAAGATGACAAGAAGGGTGATTTAATTATGGTTAGTCGGGAGGAAGATAATGAGAAAGATAAAGAAAATGATTTGATGTCTATTCGCGATAAATTCATATCTGAATATAAGAGGGATAATGAGAAGGACCCAACCGAGAATGAAATTATGGATTATTTAGATAATTATGAAAAAGAAGAAAATGATAATGAACGAGAAGATGAAGAGGACTATGAGGAAACCCCAATAACGGATGATACACTTGATGTAGGGGGTAATTATGGCGAAAAACCACAGGGTGGTGAAGGAGGAGAATATGATGATTTTTAATTTCTACATATAAAATAATGAATTTATATTATTTTATTGGGCTCATTATTTTATTAATAATTATATATTTGTTGCGTTATAATACTGTCGAGAAATTTGATATCCAGTATCACGATGTCGTCGGAAATTTGTTCCAAGATTACCGTTTCCAAAAATATGGCCAAAATTCGAATCAGACATGGAAGGAGCTCCCAAACGCATCGAATGCGCCGATTGTCCAAACATATGGGTCTAGCTTCAATGACATGTATAAAATGAACCAATATATTTTCAATGATTTTGATAAAAAACAAATTGATGAATTTATAAAAAAGAATAGTCGCGCTAAAATTAATACGGATAAAAACGCATTAAAAATATATACGCCTTTTGATATCCAGAATATAAATCGGACAACTTGGGTCGATAATTATAATTGGGACCCTGATTATGTCCTTTATCAAAAATACTCAGAGTCCTCATTTAAAGAAGTCAATGAATTAAATATGAAGTTCCTCAATTTATTCAATATGTTCTGGTTCAATTTTATAGATAATTATATCAAACGGAAGGTCATGATTGAGAAGCCATTCTTCATATTAAAATACCGGCTTGTGAATGTATATGAATATAAGGGAGACCGTATATTTGAGATTGTTTTAGTTATAACTCGTGATGATGGATATCTTGCGTTTGAATTTTTCCTTCAAGGATATAAGAATAATCTCCATATTCAATATATCGCGAATTATTCTCTTGACCAAGTATTATTGAGAGGGAGCCTTAATAAGGATAATGACACTTATTATAATTTGAACCCTCTATGGGCAAATGATACAACTCTCCCTTCTTCTGCGGTCAATGGTATTTTAAGACAAGAGAAAGAGAAAGCAAGAAAAACAGAAGATATTTTAGATAATACAAAAGTATGTTTTACTTACGATAGAGATTCTACATCTCCAAAAAGTATTCCAATTTATGCAGTTAATCGGAATGATTGTGAAAGTAAATATTCCATGATAGGATATAAAAAACCAAGTGGGGTTTGGGATGCGCCATGCGTTCAAGATAAAGACTGTCCATTTTACCAACAAAATAAAAATTATAAAAATGAATATGGTAAATGTGTTCGGGGAAAATGTCAGCTTCCACTAAATATGGAGAATCTTGGATATCACTATTATATTAATGAACAAACAGTCAGTCCATTATGTTATAATTGCGACACTAAAAAATGGCTCCCAAATACAGAACCCGCATTTTGTTGCGAGGATCAAAAAGATAAAAAGAAATATCCGCACTTAAATGGGCCAGATTATGCTTTTTCGAATGATATTCTCTCTCGAACAAACGCATATAAACAGAAAAATTGTCGAATGAAAAAAACATATTCCAATATATTCCAAAATTCTAATACATGGGAGATAAAATGTCAAGGTGATTATTTGGATTCTTATTACGTTGGAAATTAAGTTCCGATTATCCTTGCTCCTTCAATACGTTCTGGCGTACATTTTGCGTTTCCAACAAAATATTTACATAAATCATCAGCATAAGTTGTATTAATACTTATATTTTTATAATATATCTTGGCACCAACATGAGCGGGAATAAATTGATTATTTGCTATGTCCGGAAATGATAAATAATTGAACTGGTTTTTCATTACATATTCCGATTTATTTATAATATTTAAATTCGATACGATTGATTTAACAATATTAAATATTAATTTTGGACTCGCATCTTTATTACATATCATTATCTCTGGATATCTGTAAGAAGTAATATTCGGGCGGAATTTATTGAAATATAAATCTTTTACTTTAACTGGAAGATAATTTTTTGGGAGATTATTTTGGTCTAATGTGACTTTTAAAGCATATGGGCGCCTCTCTAAAAAGACAGTTTCATTTATATCCTCAATCGGTATTAATATTAATTTCATATCCATATTTGTTTCAATAATCTTATTCAATTTCTGACTTGGAAATAAATCAGTCATTATCATTCCATCAATTTCTCCTTTAATCAGCTTTTTAAATGATGTATCTACGTCATAATTTAATACTTGTTTTGGAGATATTTTATATATATTATTTAAATTTTCAATAATAGTATCTCCAAAAATATATTCATCTGTATTTTCTGGACCAATATTTATTATTTTATTATTTATTTCTTTTAAACGCGATATATTTGAAGCCCGATTAACAATAAAAAATAAAAAGCGATAATTTGTATAAATCACAAAATTTATATTTTTTAACTTATCTATATTTTTACTTATATTATTTACAATAAAAGGCGCACTAAATATACCAGTATTTACTGGATTATTACTTATTTGTTTAAGTGTATTTTTATTATTTATAACAAGATTGTTAATTCTTAAACTTTTGAGAATATTTTTGAATAAGAAGTTATAGTAAGTGTTCATTTCTTTCACATTAATTATTAAATTATTAAACGTCTTATATTCTAAATAGTTAAGTTCCAGATTAGATGTTATATATGGAGGAGTAAATTCTGTTAATTGGCCGGTTGATTTATTGTAGTAAGGAAGAAACCACGTTATAAAATGTTCTCTATATTGTGGATAATATATGAAAAATATATATATTAAGATAATAATAATTGTTTTAATCATTAGTATATAGACTGATTATTTTTTTCTATAAAAATAATATGAAAATATTTAATTTAGAAAATCCGATACTAAATTCAATTATGATTTATATAATATTTATAGTAATATTCATAGTTTTTTTTCAAAATAAAAAGGATATCCAAGATAAAAAATATATTCTTCCTGTTGTTGTTATAACTATAAGTGTGGTTATTTACTATATATTCAAATTATTACAGTTTTATTTTACATAAAATTACTTTTTTCGGAATTTATATATATTTTTTTTATATATAAAGTTATGTCAGATATTAAAATCATTAAAGTTTCTACCGGAGGAGCGTCAAAAGTTGATTCGAGTGGTTTTTTTATAAAACCAAAACAACCAGAACCTTCCCAGCTATCCCAGTTTATACAAAGAGAGAATGAAAAAGAAAAAATGAATGATTATGAAGAAGATAAAGATTCTGTTGATAGTATGACAGTTAGTGATGTATCTTCTGCGACTAATAAGTCGGATGAAGAATACACAAATGAGTCAATGACTCCGGAACCACTTCCAATTCATTTATCTCCTGCTGCTCCTGCTCAGGCTCCACGAATAAGTTCAATCATCAAAGATGAAACATTAAACTCCTATTTAGAGAAACCTAAAGTAGAACAACAGTCGACTGAATCATTAAATACGAGTTCTCCCGTTTCTATCCCAGCACCAGTTGCGCCAGTTCCTTCTTCAAATATAAATAGTTCATTAAATACTAATTCGCAAGAAAATAATAATGCGAAATCAACAACTGCGCAACCTGATAATAATCGAAATGATTATTACAGTGATACAGAAGAAGATATTATCGATATGACCGATAACAAATTATATGATATTCTTGCGTCCGTTTTAGAAGATGAAGACGGTGAAAATGTAAGTGAAAACATGTCAAAAATGAACAGGAATCTTGAAAAAGTAATTACAATGTTCGAAGCTTTCCAACAAAACAATACAAAAGATGAATATTTGTCAAAGATTGGAGAAGCAATTGAAAATCAAAATAAAATTTTGTCTCAGATTGTTCGCATTTTAGAAAAACAGGAGAAACCAAATAAAGATGGGAATATTGTCGTTTTAAATGAAAACGGAGAACATAAAGAAAAACAAACAGATGAAAATGAAAAACAAGAAAAACAAGAAAAAAATAAGAAACATGAAAATCGAAAGTCTTCATCTGAATCATCATCCGAATCAGATAAAGGAGAAAATACAAATGACACCGAAAATACAAATGACCCAAATATTAAAAAAGTTAAAATATCCGAGAGTCTAAAACATTCTACTTCTAAAAAAGAAATTCCATTGAAACAACGTATTCAACTTAAGCGAAAATCCTAATTTTCCTCTTTATCACTTTCATAATCTGACTCAGATTCTGATTTTTTAACTTTCGCTGACTCTGCGACATCATTCTTCTGTAAAAGTTCCGCAAGTTTCTTTATGCGTTCCTTCTCCCTCTTCTTTGCGTTCTTAGACTTCTTCTTTGGCGCTTCCTCTTCTTTTTCATCTTCTCCGCCAATATTCGCCTGTAATCTCTCTTGAATCTGCGTCTTCTGAAAATTAGTCCTTCTTTGAAGTCCCCCAATATTCATCTTTTGATGAAGACGGCTCCGCAAGTATTCCTTCTTCTCCTCCGGCGTCATTTTATTTAACTCTTCTTCCGTTTTAGCAGTAGAAGCATACATCATATTCAACATCTGTTTCTGTTGAGGGTTCATAATATAATTAATATTAATTTCTTTAAGCCATATTTAGAGAATTGAACAACATCCGGAACCGGAATCATTCTGTTTTAATTTTTGAATTCCTTGAATAACGATTT
>Ga0194129_10004522_pt1 | contig 18378 bp, 16 predicted proteins | sample TA2KigCa35mmetaG_FD_150862 | JGI IMG/M metagenome (GOLD analysis project Ga0194129, IMG submission 150862) | Freshwater microbial communities from Lake Tanganyika, Tanzania - TA2015038 Kigoma Deep Cast 35m | ecosystem: Environmental > Aquatic > Freshwater > Lake | place: Tanzania: Lake...
AAGTTTGCAGGCGATGCAGCGCTCTTCGCCATTGGCATAACGGCGCAGCGCATGCAGGCCGCGAAAACGCGGCGACTGCGGCGTCTTTTCTTCCGGATAGTTGACCGTCACCTTCTTGCGAAAGAGTGTACGCGCTGTCAACGACAAGCCACCAAGCAGCTCGGTGAGCAGGAAAGTTTTAACGATGCTTTGCAGTGCCATGGCGTCTCGTTACCTTTGTGCGCTCAATGTACGCTCAATCACTTCGCCCACGGGCCGATGTCGACCCAGGACATCAGCGCCTCGGCGGCAATCCACACCAGCGTGACTGGAATCAAGACTTTCCAGCCCAAACGCATGATCTGGTCATAGCGATAACGCGGGAAAGTCGCGCGGTACCACATGAAACAGGTCAAAAAGAAAAAGAGCTTGAGGAACAACCAATGAAATCCGGGCACCGCAAGCAGATGGTCCGCGGCCAGCAGTCCCTCGAAGGGGCTCAACCAACCGCCGAGGAAGAACACTGCGGTAAGGGTCGAAATCAGAATCATGTTCGCGTATTCGGCGAGGAAGAACAGCGCGAAGGCGATGCCTGAATACTCAACATGGAATCCGGCGACGATTTCGGATTCGCCTTCGGCGACATCGAACGGGGCGCGATTGGTCTCGGCCACCCCTGCGATCACGTAGACCACGAACAGCGGAAACAGCCAAACCAGAAACCAATGACCGACGCCACCTTCTTGCGCACGTACGATATCGCCGAGATTGAGCGTGCCTGCGGCCATGGCGACGCCCACGAGTGCAAAGCCCATGGCGATTTCATAGGCAACGACCTGCGCCGCCGACCGCATGGCGCCCAGAAAGGCGTATTTGGAGTTCGCGGCCCAGCCGGCAAGGATCACGCCGTATACACCGGCCGAGGTCAGCGACAGCAGATAGAGCAAGCCCGCATCAATATCGGCAATCACCAGCGCTGGATCGAGCGGCATGACCGCCCAAGCCGCGAAGGCGGGCACCAAGGTGATGGCTGGCGCGATGCGGAACAGCCACTTGTTCGAGGCCGACGGGATGACGACTTCTTTGAGCAGCAACTTGATGACGTCGGCAAAGGGCTGAAAAATCCCCGGTACGAAGCCAAAGATACTACCGACACGATTCGGTCCCTTGCGCAGCTGTATCCAACCGATCACCTTGCGTTCCCACAGCAGGGTGAACGCGACCGAAAAAATCACCGCCACCGTCACGAGCAAGATCCAGGCTGTTGCCCGAGCGTAATCGGGCATCGTCGTCCAAAAGTCGAGTATTACCGACATCAGCCCACCCCTCCCGATCGCCTTGCGGCGGCGGCGATTGCGGTCTGCTGCAGCGCGGGACTGCGACGCAGCACTGCATCGATGGCATACATCGGCACATCCAGCGCGCCCAGATCGAGCTCGGCAGCGCCCGCTACGGCGGCGATCGCGGGTACATGATGCGTGAGCGGTGCTGTCGGCACCGCGGCGCCCGCGTTCGCACCCGCGATCTGCTGTAACTCATCGCGAACGTCCTCGGAGCTCTGATAATCGAACCCGTCGAGTTCGAGTTGATTACCGAGCACACGCAGCACCTTCCATCCAGGTCGCGCCTCACCCGGGGGCTTGGATACCCCGGTCTGACTCTGCGAGCGCCCTTCGAGATTGATATAGCTACCCGAGGTTTCGGCGAAGCTCGCCATCGGCAGCAAGACATGCACGATTTCTTTGAGTTCATCGGTGACGTACGGCGTCACCGCCACGACACAGGCTGCCGAGCGCAGCGCGCGCGCCGCCAGCGCGGCATCAGCGATATCCGCCGAGGGCTCGATCGCGCCCACAAGCAAATAGCTGCGCTGCGCAGTCTCTAACATGTCGCGCAGGCCCAGCCCCTGCGCGGGAATACCGCCTGCTGCTCGATGCGGCACAACGCCCGCAAGCCAAGCGCCTGAGGCGTTCGCGCCTTCGGCCAAGAACCCAAGAGTCGCTCCGCTTAAGCGAGCGATCTCACCAGCGAGCGCCCGCAAATCAACCGCGGCAGGGTGACGTAACGCCATCGCGCCGAGCCACACGGCGCGCACACCACCGGTACACAGTGCGGCGGCCGCAGCGCGCTGCTGCTCCGTAGCGGCGACCCCGCGCAGCAAGCTCGCGTAGGCGACTCCGGGCTCGACGCCCACGATCTCGCGCACGGCCGCTAATATTCCAGCGAGCTCGTGCGCCCAATCAGCCGCGCTGCGCGCAATCTGCACCACAACCGGGAAGCGATACTCGCGCTCGCTCGAATCGAGGAACGAAATCTTTGCCTTAGCGCGAACCGCCGCCTTGCGCAAGCGGTGCGCCAACAATGGCAATTCCGACCGCAGGTTCGAACCGACGACCAACACGCCAGCGAGCGACTCGACCATCGACAGCGGGATCCCGAGACCCGGGTGCCGCGGATCAGCCGCCGCGTCACGAAAATCGCGAGTGCGTAGCCGATGATCAATATTCGAAGAACCGAGCCCGCGCGTCAGTCGCGCAGCGAGATGCATTTCTTCCAGCGTGCAGGAGGGATGCACGAGCGTGCCGATGGCGCTGCCCGCGGCCCTCAGGCCCCGCGCGGCGGCCGCCAGCGCCTCCTCCCAACTGGCCTCTCGCCACGCACCAGCCTCACGCAGCATGGGCTTGAGCAAGCGATCTTCCGCATGCAGGCCCTCGTAGCTGAAGCGATCGCGATCAGCGATCCAGGTTTCGTTGATATCGTCGTTGGCGCGGGGTACTACCCGCTTAAGTTTACCGCGCAGTACGTGACCAAAAAGATTGCTGCCAATACCATCGTGCGGCGACAAGAACGGCACCTGGGCCATCTCCCAGGAGCGACCCTGATAACGGAACGGCTTGGAGTTAAGCGCACCCACCGGGCAGAGATCAATGATATTACCCGAGAGTTCGTGGTCGACGCTGCGCTCGATCCAGGTGCCGATCTCCATGTTCTCACCACGGCCAGTAGTGCCAAGCTCGGGAATGCCGGCAATCTCCTGACCGAAGCGCACGCAGCGGGTGCAGTGGATGCAGCGTGTCATATCGGTCGAAACCAAGGGCCCGAGATTTTTATCTTTGACGGACCGCTTGCGCTCGCTGAAGCGAGCGATATCGCGACCATAACCGAGCGCTAAATCCTGCAACTCGCACTCGCCGCCCTGATCGCAAATCGGACAATCGAGCGGATGGTTAATCAGCAGGAACTCCATCGTCGCCTTCTGCGCACCGATAGCCGCCTTGGATTTGGTGAAAATCTTCATGCCCTCGGCGATCGGCGTCGCGCAGGCAGGTAGTGGCTTCGGTGCTTTCTCAACTTCGACCAAGCACATACGGCAATTTGCTGCGATCGGCAGTTTGTCGTGATAACAGAAACGCGGCACATAGGCGCCGTGCTGATCGGTCACGTGGATAATCATCGCGCCTCTGCGCGCCTTGACCGCCTTGCCGTCGACTTCGACGTTGACGAGATCATCTTGAGGATTCGCCGCCATTATCGGCTCGCCTGCCTTACGCCGCTTCCTGCTGACCGTCAACCAAACTGCGACCGCCGTGCTGAATCATGTATTCGAATTCGTGACGGAAACGTTGCAAGAAGCTCTGCACCGGCCACGCAGCCGCGTCACCGAGTGCACAGATGGTGTGACCCTCGATGCGATTGGCGACGTCGATGAGCAGTTGCAGATCCTCCATGCGGCCCTGCCCCGCAACGATGCGCTTGAGGACGCGATTGAGCCAACCCGTGCCTTCGCGACACGGCGTACACTGCCCGCAGGACTCTGACTTATAGAAGCGCGAAATACGCTCGAGCGTGCGCACCATGCAGGTGCTCTCGTCCATGACGATCACCGCCGCTGAGCCCACCGACGAGCCGACCGCACGCAGCGAGTCGTAGTCCATGTTGACGCCCATCATCACATCGCCCGGAACGACCTTGACCGACGATCCGCCCGGAATCACAGCCTTGAGTTTGCGGCCCCCGCGCACACCACCCGCTATCGCCAACAAATCTTTGAACGGGATTCCGAGGGGTAACTCAAAGTTGCCCGGCTTCCCCACGTGACCCGAAACCGAAAAAATCACCGTGCCCCCGGCGTTGGTGGTACCTAACTTGGCGAACCACTCCGAGCCCTTGCGCAGGATGGTCGGTACCGCCGCGTAACTCTGAGTATTGTTGATGGTGGTCGGCTGACCGTACAACCCGAAGGCCGCGGGAAACGGCGGTTTGAAACGCGGCTTGCCTTGCTTACCTTCGAGTGACTCGAGTAGCGCGGTCTCTTCGCCACAAATGTACGCACCCGCACCGACGAAGGTGTAGAGATCGAAGTCGACTCCCGAGCCCTGCAGGTTCTTGCCGAGCAGTCCCGCCGCATACGCTTCTTTGACAGCCGCCTCGAAACGCGGTATCGGCTCGCCCAAGAATTCGCCCCGGATATAGTTATAGCCCACGGTCGAGCCCATGGCGTATCCACCGATGGCCATCCCTTCGACCAAGGCGTGCGGATTGAAGCGCAGGATGTCGCGGTCGTGGCAGGTTCCCGGTTCACTCTCGTCCGAGTTGCATACCACGTACTTTTGTATTGGTGAGTAACGCGGCATGAAGCTCCACTTCGTGCCGGTCGGAAAACCCGCACCTCCTCGGCCACGCAAACCGCTGGCCTTGACAGTCTCGATGACCTGCTCGCGCGTCATCTCTCCCGCAAGAATTTTTTTCCACGAGGTGTAGCCGCCGATTTTAATATAGCTGTCGAGGGTCCACGAACGTTCGAGCGCGAACGGCTCGAAGACCACGAGGTTCATGCGGTCGCGCCACTTATCGAGTACATTGCTCATTCGGCGGGGCTCACTTTAAATCGTCGAGGATCCGGTCGACTTTTGCCGGTGTCAAATATTCGTGAAACACATGATCAATCATCATCATCGGTGCACCAGTGCAAGCGGCTAGGCACTCTTCTTCCTGCTTGAGAAAAATGCGCTTATCCGGCGTGCTCTCACCAACCTTGATGCCGAGCTTGCGCTCGCAATGGGCGAGAATGTTCTCGGCACCGTTCAACCAACAGCTGATGTTCGTACACACGCTGACGTGATGCCGACCACACTCGTGGGTCTCAAACATCGAGTGGAACGTCGCAACTTCATAGACCTGAATCGACGGCAGTCGCAAATACTCGGCGACGGCGTCCATGATCTCGGTCGTCAAATGCCCAGCGTTCTGCTCCTGCGCAAAATGCAGTGCCGAAAGCGTGGCCGAGCGCTGTCGTCCCGCCGGGAACCTCGAAATAAAACCGTCGATCTCGTGGCGGGTATGCTCGCTAAGCAACGCCACCTTGGGGCTATCGCCCGGCACGAAAATCTGCCCATCGCTGGTGGGCACGCCGCGGCCGACTCGCGCGGTTTCGCTCATCGATCGATCTCCCCGAATACGATGTCCTGCGTGCCAATCACCGCCACCACGTCTGCGAGCATGTGTCCCGTGACCATTTCTTCGAGCGCCGCCAGATGCGGGAAACCCGGCGCACGGCACTTCAAGCGATACGGCTTATTGGCACCGTCAGAGACCAAATAAATACCAAACTCACCCTTCGGCGCCTCTACAGCGGCATAGGTCTCGCCCTCGGGGACGCAGTAACCCTCGGTCATCAGCTTGAAGTGATGGATAAGCGATTCCATATCGCCCTTCATGTTCTCGCGTCGCGGCGGCCGCACCTTGGCATCGGCCACCATCACCGGACCTGGATTTTTTTTCAGCCACTCGACGCATTGCGCAATGAGACACGTCGACTGGCGCATTTCCTCGATGCGCACGAGATAACGGTCGTAACAATCACCATTCACACCCACCGGAATATCGAAGTCGAGCTCGCTGTAGACCTCGTACGGCTGCTTCTTGCGCAGATCCCAAGCAATGCCCGAGCCGCGCAGCATCGGGCCTGAAAATCCGAGTTGCAGCGCGCGCTCTGGTGGAACCACGCCGATATTGACCGTGCGCTGCTTCCAAATTCGGTTGTCGGTGAGCAGCGTCTCGTACTCGTCAATCGCTTTTGGGAAACGCCGAGTGAATTCTTCGATGAACTCTAGCAGACCCGCAGCGCGCGCCTCGTTGAGACGGTCTGCATCTCTCTGCGAACGCCAACGCGACACCTGATATTTCGGCATCTCGCGCGGCAGGTCGCGATGCACGCCGCCTGGCCGGTAATAGGTCGCGTGCATGCGCGTCCCCGAGACCGCCTCATAGCAGTCCATCAGATCTTCGCGTTCTTTGAACGCCAGCAAAAAAACCGTCATCGCACCGATGTCGAGACCGTGCGCACCGAGCCACATCAAGTGATTAAGAACGCGCGTGATCTCATCGAACATCACGCGGATGTACTGCGCTCGACGCGGTGGCGTAACACCGAGCAGCCGCTCGATCGCCATGACGTACGCATGCTCGTTACACATCATCGAGACGTAATCGAGTCGATCCATGTAACCGATCGACTGATTGAAGGGCTTGGATTCGACGAGTTTTTCGGTAGCGCGATGCAGTAAACCGACATGCGGGTCAGCTTTTTGGATGACCTCGCCGTCGAGTTCGAGCACCAGACGAAGCACGCCGTGCGCCGCTGGGTGCTGCGGTCCGAAATTCATGGTGTATGACTGGATCTCGGCCATGACTCAACCCGCCGCCTCGCTGGGCGCCGAGCTCGGCGCTTGTTCGATCAACGCTGGGTCATAGCGATTATCGTGACGAATGACTCGCGGCACGAGCGTACGGGGCTCGATGCTCACAGGCTCATAGACCACGCGCTGCTTTTGCGGGTCATAGCGCACTTCGACATTGCCGATCAGCGGGAAATCCTTGCGAAACGGATGCCCGATGAAACCGTAATCGGTGAGCAGCCGACGCAAATCGGGATGCCCTTTAAAAAGAATACCGAACAGATCGAAGGCCTCGCGTTCGAACCAATTGGCCGACGCCCAGATACCCACCAGCGAATCGATCATCGGTTCGTCGTTATCGGCACAGAAAACGCGCAGACGCAGTCGACGGTTGCGCCGCACAGAAAGCAGATGGCTAACCACCGCAAAGCGCTGTCCGGCGGCGATCCCACCATTAGCTGCGGCGGCAGCGCCGCCACGATTCACGCCACGCGAAAATCCCGAGCCTGTTGCCAAGGACGTCTTCCACTCGGACTTGCCGTATTCGAGGTAATCGACACCAGCAAGATCGACCAACATGTCGAAACCCAACTCGACGTGATCGCGCAGCGTCGTCGCCACCGCCAGCAACTGCGCTGCATCACACTCGAGCGTCAACTCATCGGGGAGCGAATCCACTCGGCGCACCGAGTCGCCCAAAATTTCGAGCGCCATACTCGCCCAGCTCGGACCGCTCATGGGCTCACCACCGTACTGGTGCGCGCGATTTTCTTTTGCAGTTGAATGATGCCGTAAAGCAAAGCCTCGGCCGTGGGCGGACAACCCGGCACGTAGACATCGACGGGAACGATACGATCGCAGCCACGAACGACTGCGTAGGAGTAGTGGTAGTAGCCACCGCCGTTGGCGCAGGACCCCATGGAGATGACCCAGCGTGGCTCGGGCATCTGGTCATAAACCTTGCGTAGCGCAGGCGCCATTTTGTTGACCAGCGTCCCGGCAACGATCATTACGTCGGACTGACGCGGACTCGGCCGAAACACGACACCGAATCGATCGAGGTCATAGCGTGACGCGCCCGCGTGCATCATCTCGACGGCGCAGCAGGCCAGTCCAAAGGTCATGGGCCAGAGTGATCCGGTGCGTGCCCAATTGACGAGGTTGTCGACCTGCGTCGTGACGAAACCGCGCTGCGCGAAATCGTGCGCAACGCCCTCCTCGGTCAATCCCACTCGAGCGCCCCCTTCTTCCACTCGTAGATGAAACCCACGATGAGGATGCCGAGGAAAATGCCCATGGAGATGAGACCGAATCCGCCGATGGAATCGAGCGCAACCGCCCACGGGAAGAGAAACGCGATCTCGAGATCAAACACGATAAAGAGGATCGCAACCAAGTAGTAGCGCACGTCGAACTTCATGCGTGTCTCTTCGAAGGCTTCGAAGCCGCACTCGTAGGCGGAGAGTTTTTCGGCGTCGTACGGTGCTCGGGAAAAATAGCGGCCGAGCCCTGTCCCGAGTACGAGCAGGATCGAAGCAAGGCCGATGGCGACCCCGAGAAAAATCAACGCAGGCAGATAGTTCGTCAACATTCATTTCGCCCTGGCACGAACGTGGCCGATGGCCCCGTAACCCCCGTGCTCAAAGGACTCAGAATTATATCAGGATGTTGATCAAGTTTGGTGCGGACGGGGAGACTCGAACTCCCATACCTTGCGGCGCTAGCCCCTCAAGCTAGTGTGTCTACCAATTCCACCACGTCCGCAAATTCGATCTTCGATGCTCGGTGACGCTGCGCAGCTTACGGCGCAGGCGCCTGCGGTGTTGTGGGGGCAGGCGCCACTTGCGTCGCCGACTCGCCGAGCAGACCTCCCGAGGAATTATCGGCGGGTCGCGTACCGAGCCAAGCGAGCGCCAGGCTGTTGATCATGAAAACGGCCGCGAGCACCGCAGTGGCTCGCGAGAGGCCGGTGGTCGCGCCGCGCGCGCCAAAGATGCTGCCCGAGGCACCTGCGCCGAAACCGGCACCAGCATCGGCACCGCGGCCACGTTGAAGCAACACGAGTGCAACAATCGCCAGCGACGCGAATACCTGAATGATGGTTAGCGCGGTTAACAACATGCGATCCGTTCCAATCTTTACTGAACTTGTTTACTGGGCCGCTGCGACGATCGCTACGAACTCCTCGGCCCTCAGTGAGGCCCCGCCGATCAAGCCGCCGTCAACATCGGGCATGCCGAAGAGCTCGCGGGCATTACCCGCCTTGACGCTGCCCCCGTAGAGGAGCCTAACCGAGCTACCAACTATAGCATCATCCTCGCTGATTCGGGCACGGACATAGGCGTGCACGTCTTGCGCCTGCTCGGGGGTGGCCGTCCGACCGGTGCCGATCGCCCAGATGGGCTCATAGGCCACAACACAGCGCGCAAGACTCGCGAGTCCCGGCGCCGAGGCACGCAGCTCGGCGATAACCGCTGCGAGCTGTCGCCCGACCACCTCATGAGTGCGTCCGGCATCACGCTCCTCAAGTAATTCGCCGATACAAACAATCGGCGTAAGCCCGGCTGCCAGCGCGGCCACCGTTTTGCGAGCGACCCACTCATCACTCTCGCCGTAGAGTGCCCGACGCTCCGAGTGACCGACGATGACGTGGCTGCAACCCACATCACGCAACATGGGTCCGGCGACCTCGCCGGTGAACGCGCCCGACCCCGGCTCCGCGCAGACATCTTGCGCACCGAGTTGCACGGCGCTGCCCGTGAGCCGCTGCGCCATATCCGCGAGGTAAACAAAGGGCGGACAGACCACCACTTCAGCGGACCGGCCCGCCGCAGCGCCCAAGCCCGCGAGCACGCCATCGAGCAACGCGGCATTGGCGGCACGTGCGCCATGCATTTTCCAGTTGCCGGCGACCATCGGGCGTCGATTCATTGCACCGTCTCCACCTCGTTCTGACTCCATCACTCGACACTCGCTCGCAGATGTCGTTCAGCTCTGCGCCGCAGCCGCGCGCACCACCTCCGCAAGTTCATTGGCGAGCACCTTGGCCTCGGCGCCATCCTCGGATTCGATCATTATGCGGATGAGCGGCTCGGTACCCGAGCCGCGCAGCACAACACGACCCCGCCCGGCGAGACGTTGCTCGACCGAGCGCATGGCATCGCGCACCGCAGTCACCGCCAGCGGATCGAAACGCAAAGAAACTTTAATGTTGACCATGGTTTGCGGCAACAGCGTCAACTCGGCAGTGAGTTCTGCAAGCGTCTTGCAGGTCTCGCGCATGATCGATAACACCTGCAGCGCGACGACCATGGCATCTCCGGTGGTCGCGTAATCGAGCGTCAGCAAATGGCCCGACGTCTCGCCGCCGAGCACACCACCCGTCTCGCGCAACTTGGCGAGCACATAGCGATCGCCCACCTGTGCGCGGTGAAACTCGATTCCCCGATCGCTCAGCGCGCGCTCGAGTCCATAGTTCGTCATCAGCGTACCCACCACCGGTCCCCGCAGTCGCCCGGTGGCATGTCGGTGCGTGGCGATTACGTAGAGCAACTGATCACCGTCAACCTTTCGACCGAGGTGATCGACCATGACGAGTCGATCGCCATCGCCATCGAGCGCGATACCCACTTGCGCGCGCACCCCTGGCACGGTCAGCTGCAGCAACTCAGGCGCCGTCGAACCGCAGTGTTGATTGATGTTACGGCCGTTCGGCGAGCAGCCGAGCGGCACGATCTCGGCTCCGAGATCGGCGAGAATGCGTGGACCGACTTTGTAGCCAGCACCGTGTGCGCAGTCGATGACGATCTTCATACCAGCGAGCGAGGTGCCGGGCGCCATGGTCGAGATGCAAAACTCTTGATAAACCTTGCGCGCCTTGTCGACGCGGGTGGCACGCCCCAGTTCTTTTGATTCGCGAGTGATCAGCAGGTTTTCGAGCTCAGCTTCGATCCGCACCTCTTCCTCATCAGATAGCTTTCCGCCGGCACCATCAAAGAATTTGATACCGTTATCGTGATAGGGATTGTGCGAGCCGCTGATGACCACGCCGAACTTACAACCAAAGTGTCGCGTCATGTGCGCGACACCGGGCGTCGGTAGAGGTCCGATGAGCATGACATCGACGCCCGCGGCCACGAAGCCGGCCTCCAGCGCCGCTTCGAACATGTAGCCCGACAGCCGCGTGTCTTTGCCGATGAGCACACTGCCGCCTTCCGGTGCGAGCACCCGCGCCGCCGCACTCGCCAAGCGCAGCACAAAGTCCACGGTCAGCGGCGGTTGACCAACTCTGCCCCGAACTCCATCGGTGCCAAAATATTTTCTGCTCACGCCATCCCCTCGCGCTGTCGCAGGGCCGACCAAACTTTGACGACGTCGCAGGTTTCGGCGACGTCATGCGTGCGGATCATACGCGCTCCACCCTCGAGCGCCGCGTAAGCGAGCGCCAAACTACCCGCGAGGCGCGCCTCGACCGCGCGCCCAGTGAGCGTCCCAAGCAATGACTTGCGCGACAACCCCGCCAAAATCGGCAGACCCTGTTGAGTCAGTTGCCGCAAGCCCCGCAACAATTGCAAATTGTGTTGCAGGGTTTTGCCGAAGCCAAAACCGGGATCGATCACGAGACGATCGCGAGTGATGCCGACCGCCGCACAAGCGGCGACGCGCGCAGCGAGGAACTCGCCGACTTCCGCGGCCACGTCGGCGTAATGCGGGGCCTGCTGCATGCTGCGCGGCTCACCTTGCATGTGCATCAGGCACACCGCGGCGCCAGACGAGACTGCCTCGAGCGCGCCCGGCATCCGCAGCGCATACACGTCGTTGACCATCTTGGCGCCCGCCGCAATAGCCGCCGCAATGACCTCGGGCTTGCTGGTATCGATAGACACCAACGCGCCCCTCGCAGCAAACTCAGCCACCACCGGCACGACGCGACGCAGTTCCTCGGCAGGGCCCACAGGCTCCGCACCCGGTCGGGTCGACTCGCCACCAACGTCGATGACGGCCGCGCCGGCCGCCAGCATGGCGAGGCCTTGCGCAATCGCCGCATCAAAATTAATGAAGCGCCCGCCATCGGAAAAAGAGTCCGGCGTGACGTTGAGTACGCCCATCACTACGGGCGTGGCGAGATCGAGCGCCCGGTCAGCGCAGCGCAGCAGCACGAGACACTTCAGCCAGCAAGGTCAGCTGGCAATCAGCCCGCACTGCCCTCGCCCGCCGGCGGACCGATGCCTCCCGGCTGCGGCGCAGGACGCGGCACGCCACCGGAGGGACCGCTGGGCACGGTGTCATCCCAGCCCGCAGGGGGACTCGGCGGCCGACCCGCCATGATCTCTTTGATCTGACCATCGTCGATGGTTTCGTACTTGATCAGGGCCTCGGCCATGGCGTGCAACTTGTCAAGATGGGTCTGCAGGATGTCGCGGGCACGCTCGTAATTACTCTCGATGACGCGGCGCACTTCCTGATCGATGGCGGCAGCGGTTTCGTCGGACACCAGCTTGGTCTGGGTGACCGAGCGACCGAGGAACACCTCGCCCGATTCTTCGGAGTAAGTGAGCGGGCCGAGTTTGTCCGAAAGGCCCCACTTCGTCACCATATTACGCGCAAGGTCGGTGGCGCGTTCGATGTCGTTCGACGCGCCGGTCGTGACCGCATCGGCACCGTATATTAGCTCCTCAGCGATACGGCCACCGAAGAGCGTCGCGATGCCGCTTTCGATGCGGCGCTTGCTCATGGAGTAGCGGTCCTGCTCCGGCAGGAACTGCGTCACGCCAAGCGCGCGACCGCGCGGGATGATGGTGACCTTGTAGACCGGATCGTGCTCGGGAACCGAAATGCCGACAATCGCGTGACCGGCCTCGTGGTAAGCCGTCATGCGCTTTTCTTGTTCAGTCATCACCATTGAGCGCCGCTCGGCGCCCATCATGATTTTATCTTTGGCACTCTCGAACTCTTCCATGCCCACGATGCGCTTGTTGGCCCGAGCTGCAAATAGCGCCGCCTCGTTGACGAGGTTGGCGAGGTCGGCACCCGAGAAGCCAGGTGTACCGCGCGCGATCAGCGCCGGTTTGACGTCATCGCCGAGCGGCACCTTACGCATGTGAACTTTGAGGATCTGCTCGCGACCGCGCACATCAGGCAGCGGGACTACGACCTGACGATCGAAGCGACCGGGACGCAGCAGGGCCGGATCGAGCACGTCTGGGCGGTTGGTGGCCGCAATAACGATAATGCCCTCGTTGCCCTCGAAGCCGTCCATCTCCACCAGCAACTGGTTTAAAGTTTGTTCGCGCTCGTCGTGACCACCGCCCAAACCGGCACCGCGATGCCGACCGACCGCGTCGATTTCATCAATGAAAATGATGCACGGAGCGTGCTTCTTGGCCTGCTCGAACATGTCGCGTACGCGCGAGGCGCCGACACCGACGAACATCTCAACGAAGTCTGAGCCCGAGATGGTGAAGAACGGCACTTTGGCCTCGCCCGCAATCGCGCGCGCAAGCAAAGTTTTTCCGGTCCCTGGGCTGCCGACCATCAACACGCCCTTTGGAATTTTGCCGCCGAGCTTCTGGAACTTGGAGGGATCTTTGAGGAAGTCGACGATCTCGCCCACTTCCTGCTTGGCTTCATCGACACCCGCCACATCGACAAAGGTCACCGCTACTTGATCTTCGTTGAGCAGACGAGCGCGGCTTTTGCCGAAGGACATGGCACCGCGACCATTACCACCCCCCTGCATCTGCCGCAGCATCCAAGCAAACACCAAAATGAGCAGCAAGGCGGGAGCGAGTTGCAGCACGAGTTGCGAGAGGAAGTTCGGCTGCTTGGGCGCGCGACCGATGATCGACACGCCCGACTTGGCGAGCGTACCAATCAAGGCGGTGTTCTCGGTTTCAGGGTTGTAGAGTTCGAAACTGGACCTGTCTTTGCGGGTACCGCTAATGGTGTCGCCCTGCAGCACCACGCTTTCGATGCGGCCGTTGCGAACCTCGTCGAGGAAGGTCGTGTAGCTGACCTCGGACGCCGGGCTAGTGCGCGGCACGAACTGGCTGAAGAGCACCAGTACCGCCACGGCGATCAAGACCCAAACTACGAAGTTTTTCATCAGATCGTTCATGAACCGTTCCTCGCTGCGCGCAGTCCTTTACGCCGCTGCTCCACGCTACACCATCAACCCCGTCCGGACCAGCACCCGAACCAGGTAGCAGTCGACCAGAAACCGCTGACTGTGACCGGCTGGGCTACAATTCGTTCATGAAAATAACCGAAAAACAGTGCAGTTACCTGCGCGGGCTCGCCCACCCCCTCCGGCCCTTAATCCTCATCGGCAACGGCGGAGTCAGCGAGGGCGTCATTGCCGAGACTCGGCGGGCCCTGCACGATCACGAATTGATCAAGGTCCGCATGACTGGGGCTGAGCGCGAGGCCCGGGACGCCGCCCTCGAAAACCTCGCCAAGGTCACCCAAAGCGCGCTGGTCGGGCGGATTGGCCACGTGGCGACGCTCTATCGTCGCCGACCCGACCTGCCAAAAATCGTGTTGCCAGACTGATCCCTCTGGTCGGCCGGATGGCGGTCGGCTTGGTCGGCTATTCGTAGCGCACCGCGACAATCTCGTAGCTGCGTCTGCCGCTGGGCGCTGCTACATCGACCACGTCACCCTCGGACTTGCCGATCAAGGCCCGTGCGATGGGCGAGGTAATGGCGATGCGCCCCTCGCGGATGTCGGCCTCTTCCTCGCCAACAATAGCGTAGGTCACTTTTTTACCGTCTTCCTCGGCCTCAAGATCGACCGTCGCCCCGAACACCACTTTGCTGCTGGTCGCGAGTTGCGCTACGTCGATGATGTCGGCCGTTGAGAGCTTGGCTTCCAGCTCGGCGATCCGCCCCTCAATGAACCCCTGCTGCTCACGTGCCGCGTGATACTCAGCATTCTCGGACAGGTCGCCATGGCTACGGGCCTCGGCGATCGCCTTAATGACACTTGGGCGATCTTCGCTTTTAAGGCGCTTGAGTTCGCCCCGCAGCCTCTCGGCGCCGCGCAGCGTCATCGGATTTCGCTTCACGTGGCTGTCTCCTGATCTACGACGCGACCCGCACCTCGCGGTGCAGGTCCTGCAGCCGATTTACATCGACGGCATCGAGTGAGTCCAAAGCCTCGCAGGTCGCGAAGGCCGCCGCAAGCGTCGTGTAGTAGGTGACGCGGCGTTGCACGGCCTCACGGCGTATCGAATGCGACTCGCGCACCGACTGCTTACCCTCGGTCGTATTGACGATCAGCGCGATCTCGCCGTTTTTGATCATGTCGACGCAGTGCGGCCGTCCGTCCCGTACTTTGTTGACCACGCGGACCGCAAGCCCGGCGGCGGCGATTTGTTTCGCCGTGCCCTCGGTCGCCACCAGCTCGAAACCGCGCGACAACAGACGCCGCGCCAGCTCGACGGCTGCCAGCTTGTCGCGCTCGCGTACGCTGATAAAACACACGCCCGTGCGCGGCAACACCACGCCCGATGCAGCCTGCGATTTGGCATAAGCCTCGCCAAAGCTGCGACCCGTGCCCATCACTTCACCCGTCGATTTCATCTCGGGGCCGAGCATGGGGTCGGCCTCCGGAAATTTGACGAACGGAAAGACGGCCTCTTTGACAGAGAAATAACCCGGGATTCGCTCACGCGTCGCATCCTGCGCCTCGAGCGAACGCCCGGTCATGACGCGCGCGCCGACCTTCGCGAGTGGCAGACCAATGGCCTTGGAAACGAACGGCGCCGTCCGCGAGGCGCGTGGATTGACCTCGAGGACGAAAATCAACGAGTTCTGGATGGCGAACTGGATATTCATCAGACCGACGACATTGAGCGCGAGCGCGAGCCGGCGCGTCTGTTCGCGCAGTTCGTCCTGCAACTCGGCCGACAAGCTGTTGGGCGGCAGCGAGCAGCTGGAATCGCCCGAATGCACGCCTGCCTGCTCGACGTGCTCCATGATGCCGCCGATGAGCACCCGCTTGCCGTCGCACACGGCATCAACGTCGACTTCGATCGCATCGTCGAGAAAGCGATCGAGCAGCACCGGGCTCTCGTTCGAAACTTTGACCGCATCGGTCATGTAGGTGCGCAGGTCGTCCTCATTGAAGACAATCTCCATTGCCCGACCACCAAGCACGTAGGACGGGCGCACGACGAGCGGAAAACCAACCTCGCGCGCGAGCGCCAGTGCCTGCTCTTCGGTACGCGCCGTCGCATTGGCGGGCTGTCGCAATCCAAGCGCCTTAACCAATTTTTGAAAGCGTTCGCGATCTTCAGCGATGTCGATCGATTCGGGTGACGTGCCGATGATCGGCGAACCCTCGCGCTCCAGCGCTCGACACAGCTTGAGTGGCGTCTGACCACCGTACTGGACAATCACGCCCGCCGGTTTCTCTTTGTCGATGACCTCGAGCACATCCTCGAGGGTCAAAGGTTCAAAGTACAACCGGTCCGAGGTGTCGTAATCGGTCGATACCGTCTCCGGATTACAATTAACCATGATGGTCTCGTAACCGTCCTCACGCAGCGCGAGCGCGGCGTGGACGCAGCAGTAATCGAATTCGATGCCCTGCCCGATACGGTTGGGACCTCCGCCGAGAATAACAATTTTACGACCATTCGTCGGCGCGGCCTCGCACTCCTCCTCGTAGGTCGAATAGAGGTAGGCGGTCGAGGTCGAAAACTCAGCAGCGCAGGTGTCGACCCGCTTGTAAACCGGGCGCACGTTAAACTTACGCCGCTGGTTGCGCACGTCGGTCTCGCTGCGAGCAGTCAGCCGCGCAAGACGACTGTCGGAAAACCCCTTGCGCTTAAGATGTCGCAGCCGCGCCGCATCGAGCGCTGCGAAACCTGCGGCCGCGACCTCGCCCTCGAGGGCGATCAATTCTTCGATCTGCGCCAAAAACCACGGATCAATACGACTACACTCCTGCACCTGCGCGAAGCCCCAACCGGCGCGGAATGCATCCGCCACCTGCAGCAGACGATCGGGTCCCGGCATGCGCAGATTCTGCGCGAGCGCGCTCGCCGACTCCTCGTTGAGCGGCAACCGCGTGATTGGCGAGAGCCCATCGAGGCCGGTCTCGAGACTGCGTAGCGCTTTTTGCAGCGATTCCTGAAAAGTGCGCCCGATAGCCATGACCTCGCCCACCGACTTCATTTGCGTGGTCAGACGATCATTCACACCCTTGAATTTTTCGAAGGTGAAGCGCGGCACCTTGGTGACGACGTAATCGATGGCGGGTTCAAAGGATGCCGGCGTCGCCCCACCCGTGATGTCGTTGCGTAATTCATCGAGCGTGTATCCAATTGCGAGCTTAGCCGCGATCTTCGCTATCGGAAAACCAGTGGCCTTCGAGGCGAGCGCCGAACTGCGCGAAACGCGCGGGTTCATCTCGATGACGATCAGCCGCCCGTCATCCGGGTTGATCGCGAACTGCACGTTCGAACCACCGGTGTCGACGCCGATCTTACGCAGCACCGCGATCGAAGCGTCGCGCATACGTTGATATTCTTTGTCTGTCAAAGTTTGTGCAGGCGCGACAGTGATCGAGTCGCCGGTGTGTACACCCATCGGATCGAGGTTTTCGATCGAGCAGACAATGATGCAGTTGTCGGCGCGATCGCGAACGACCTCCATCTCGAATTCCTTCCACCCGAGCACCGACTCTTCGATCAGCACCTCCTTGGTGGGCGAGGCATCGATACCGCGCGCCACGATGGTCTCGAATTCTTCGCGGTTGTAGGCGACACCACCGCCCGAGCCGCCCAAAGTAAACGATGGCCGAATGACGCAGGGAAAGCCGAGACCCCCCTGGATGGCAAGCGCCTCCTCCAGACTGTGGGCAACCGCCGAACGCGCCGACTCAAGACCAATCTCGCGCATGGCGTCACGGAAGCGCTCGCGATCTTCGGCCATGTCGATGGCCTCGTGCGAGGCGCCGATCAGTTCGACCGCGAATTTTTCGAGCACACCCTCGCGTACCAGTTCGAGCGCCGTGTTGAGCGCGGTCTGGCCGCCCATGGTCGGGAGCACCGCATCCGGGCGTTCTTTTTCGATGATGCGCGCGACGGTACGCCAATTGATCGGCTCGATATAGGTAACGTCCGCCATCTCCGGGTCGGTCATGATGGTCGCCGGATTCGAGTTGACGAGGATGACCCGATAACCCTCATCGCGCAGCGCCTTACAGGCCTGGGCCCCGGAGTAGTCGAACTCACAGGCCTGACCGATGACGATCGGCCCCGCGCCGATGATCAAAATGCTTTGGATATCTGTGCTTTTCGGCATAGCGCTGACTCAGACGGATTGAGTTAACGGTAGAGTTGCCAATAGATAATGCTGATCCCGCCGCCGCTGCATCGCGGCGGTGAAGCGTTCGAAGAGATATTTGACGTCGTGGGGCCCGGGGCTCGCCTCGGGATGACCCTGAAAACTAAAGGCATCACAGTCGATGCGCGCCACGCCCTGCAGACTGCCATCGAACAGCGAGCGGTGCGTGGCCACGAGGTTGGCGGGCAACGTCGTATCATCGATCGCAAAGCCGTGGTTCTGCGAGGTGATGAGCACGCGCCCGGTCTGCAGATCTTGCACCGGATGGTTCGCGCCGTGGTGGCCGAATTTCATCTTGATGGTCCGCGCACCACTTGCGAGGCCGAGCAGCTGGTGCCCGAGACAGATACCGAATATCGGCAGATCGC
>Ga0194129_10004524_pt1 | contig 18375 bp, 14 predicted proteins | sample TA2KigCa35mmetaG_FD_150862 | JGI IMG/M metagenome (GOLD analysis project Ga0194129, IMG submission 150862) | Freshwater microbial communities from Lake Tanganyika, Tanzania - TA2015038 Kigoma Deep Cast 35m | ecosystem: Environmental > Aquatic > Freshwater > Lake | place: Tanzania: Lake...
GTCCTGCTTTTTGGTACTACCTACAAGGCATTGGCTTTCCTGACAAGCTTTCCTGCCCAAGTGGGCGAAGCAGTTGCGCAGTTGCAATCGTTTAGAAATACGCTGAATGCAATCACGCCAAGCGCACAGGAGGCGGCGGCCAGTTCTGCGTTTATCGCACAAGTCGTAGAAAAATACAACATCCCACTGGAATCGGCTCGTAGTGGCTTTACGAAGCTTTACGCTTCGATGGCGCCTGCGGGATTTAGTGGCGAAGAAATTCGCAATCTGTTCCTTGGCGTAAGCCAAGCAGCGGCCACGTTCGGGATGAGCTCCGAAAAGGTGGATCGCGTGAACTATGCCTTTGCTCAGATGGCGAGCAAAGGACAAATCATGTCCGAAGAACTGAAGGGCCAGTTGGGCGATGTTCTTCCTGGTGCCATGGGCATTTTCGCTAAAGCCGCTGGATATACAGGGGCAAATGCCATTCAAGAATTTGGCAAGGCCATGGAGGATGGAGCCTTCAAGGGAGATGTTGCTCGCAAGATTTTGCAGAATGTTGCAATAGATCTGCAGACTAATTTTGCCGCTGGCGCCCAGGGGGCAGCTAACACTTATCAAGGTTCAATAAACCGGATGAACAATGCGACAAAGCTTTTTTATGAAGCTTTTGAGCCATTGGCCACCGGCTTCCTGAATAGTTTTGTGACGCCCTTTATTGGCGGACTAAAAACTGTCACAGATGGCGTCACGGCATTCTTCCAGCAAACTAAAGCTAAGAGTGCTGGTGGAGCAGCTTTTGCTGCGGAATTAGAAAAACTACGCCCCGTGTTTGCTGGCATCCAGCAAAATATCACGTCTCTCATTCCAATCCTTAAGCAATTCCTCGGTATTGCAATTGAGCTTGGGAAAGTATTTCTAGGCATTGCTGGCAACCCAATCACGGGAGCGCTGCTCAAGCTCTACTTGGTTGCATTGCCGTTGGCTGGCGCGTTTAACCTCGCCATGGGCGCATTGCGCGTATTCCAGGCTCAGATGCTGCTGACGAATATGTCAGCACTAACAGCAGGCGCAAGCGTATTTAAGCTCCGGGGCATCATGGAGCTCACTGGTCTTTCTGCTCGCGGTGCCGCCACTGCAGTTACGGCTTTTGGTACAGCATTGAAACTGGCTCTGAATGTTGGCGTCATGGCCGTGATTGGCCTGATGATTGGCCGCTTCATGGAGCTCAAGGGAGCCATTGATAGCGTTCGTCAATCAACGCAGCAGATGCTTGGAAGCATTTCTTCCATGGCTAATGCTGGCGACATTAAGGGGCTTGGCAATGTTGGACGTGACATTACCAATCAAATCAAAACTTTTGAAAAACTTAAAGGGCTATCCAAAACTGTGCTCGGAGTGCGTCTGCTCACTGCCGAGCAGGCAAAACTTTTCCAAAGCGTGGGCCTTGGTGGCTATCTAAGTAAGACTATTGCTGGTGTTGACAAGCTCAGTGATGCACCTCGCGCATTGACTGTTATTGAAGAGAAATTGCAAGGGCTTTACAAGCAGCATCGCAGCGTTGGCGGCAAGATGAGCCTTGCTCAAAACATTGCAAATCAGATTGCTGCTGACGCCGCGAAGGCTAACCAACGCGCAGACGTGCAAGGAAGCTTGGCTGGCGGTGACGGGAAGGCTGCGGACAAAGCACGAGAGGAAGCACTGAAAGCGCTGGATGATCAACGTAAATATGAAGCTGATTTAATGAAGCTCAATGCGGAACAAGCAATGGCGCTTGATGCCGCAGCTTTTGATCATTGGAAGAGCCTTGAGGAACAAAAAGCAGCTCTTCGCAGTGCTGGCGCCGATTCCCGGATGAAGTATGAACTTGATTTCCAGAACAAGCTGCAACAAATTGAACTAGCTCGCATTGAAACAGTCCGCAAGGCCCGCGAAGATACCCAGAAGGCTGAAGTGGAGGCCGCTGCGGCGGCCCATGCCGCAAGCGGCGGCGGCGCGTCTGGGCTCCCTGCAGGCGTGTCTGGTTACATCACAGGCGATCCGTCCAGTCGCTTCTACAAAGCGGACCATGGTGGACAGAACTATCACGAGCATTTGAGCTTCGTTAGTCGTCAGGCTGCGGAAGAGGCTTATCGCAAGTTAACTGGTGCCGGCATTACTGTCACCGAGTTCATGGGCTATAGCAATGTTGGACGCCATACTCCAGGCTCTAAGCATTACAGCGGACTGGCATTTGACGTGCCTGCGTCTCAAGTGCCTGTTGGACAAGAGTCGCAACTTACGGCTCGCGTTCAGTCGATCTTGGGCTTCCCCGGTGCAGCATCTGCTGGTGATAACAGCACCAGGGGGCGCACTGAGGCTAAACAAGAAAACAAAGCAAGCCTTGAAGCAGTCAGGGCTCTTAATGCAGCGGAAAAAGAAGGGCTTGCTATTAGGCAAGCTAATGAGCTTGCCCAACAGCGCGTCAATGCTGCTATTGCTGAATACGTGTCTGGTATTAATCCTGTCGCTCAAACACAGCTAGAGAATCAATTGCTTGAGCAGAAGAATCGGCTTCTGCTGCAGGGCATGCCGAGCAATGTGCTTGATAATGAAATGAAGATGTATGAGGCGAGAGACAGGACTCGCCTGGGCATTGAGCAAGCAAACAAAGCCATCGAGGACAATAACGCTGCGGTTGCTGCTGGCACCATGTCATCGGAAGCCGCTGCAACAGCTAATGCCAATCAGAAGAAGAAAATCGACGACCTCACTGCAGCGCTTGCTGAATACCTTGGTCTTCTGAAACAGCGCCCCGCGCTTGAAGCTCAAGGCTATGCCAATCAGCAGCTTGGCATGTACACCCGCGAATCTGGCATTTACGGGCAAGGGCTTCGCGCTGGTTTTATGGGCGAAGCAGGTAGCGCCTATGAGGAGGCATTGCGGCAAGGCGTGCCTCCTGAGACGGCCACTCGCGTCGCGGAAGCTGCACGCAGCTTTGAGATGCTGAAGTTCCAGGTGGACATGGTGAAGGGCGCCTTGGAAGGAATGGAGAGCTCGTTTGCTCAAAGCTTGAGCAGTGTCATTCAGGGCACTGCTACCGCTCAACAGGCGCTCGGTGAATTCTTTGGCAACATTGGCAAGATGTTTGCTGATATGGCGGCAAGGATGATCGCTAAGTGGCTGTTTATGCAGGCCATTGGCCTCATTGGCGGCATGTTCCCAGGCATGCTTGGTGGCGCCGCTCGTCCCGTTCCAATTCCTGGCTCTGTTCTTGAGGTGGCAGCCAATGGCGCTCTTTGGCAAGGCGGATTTACACCATTTGCAAATGGCGGCATGGTCACCGGACCCACGCTCGGACTTGTTGGCGAAGGGCGCTTCAATGAGGCCGTGGTTCCATTGCCGAATGGCAAGAGCATTCCCGTTGACCTGGGCGAGGGAGCGGGTAATAACATTGCCACTAACATTACAGTTAATGTCAGCAATGGCCAGGCTCAGTCCAGTATTTCCGGCAACGGTGGCACAGGGCTTGCCAAGCAACTTGATGCAGCAGTGAAAGAAGTGATTCTCCGTGAAACCCGCCCCGGCGGCATTATCTATTCCCGTCGTTAATTATGGCTCAACCCACATTGTTTACTGGCGCAACTGCTGCCAGCGGCATTTTTGAATATGGAACAACGGTGGAGCGCAGTAAGCGTGTTCGTCGTTATCAACTTGGCGACGGCTACGAGCAAGTTACACCGGACTCGCTGAATAACGACATTCGTCGTTATTCACTAAAGACAAAGCCAATTTCAAACACATTAGCCCAACAAATTGATGATGCCTTTAGTGCATTAAATGGCGATTTTTTTTATGCTCGATTTTCGCAAGATACGGCCACATATCGTTATCGCCTCGATCCAAATGAATGGAGCTGGGAAATCATTGGCCCCAACTCTAATGTGATTTCTTTCACCGTTAAGCGCATTTACGACTATCGCACCTGATCATGAGCATTCAAGACGACGTTCTTCTTAATTGGTACGACACGGTTGTTGAACTGTTTGAGCTTGACCTCACTCCAATTACAACTGGCGTTACCAGTAACAAGTTTTACTTTACGAACCAGATGCACCCTGCATCATCTGGTGCACCCGGCGGAACCAAGATCCAATGGAAGGCCACTGGCTCGGGCACTGCACTTGTCACTTATGATCCGATTCCCATTGCGGTGGAAGGATTTGAGCGTAATACGGATGGAAAAATTGCAGAGCCAACCATTATGGTTGCTAACATTTTTGGCACCTTTACTGAGGCAGTAGGGGAGTTGGATGATCTCGTTGGAGCCAAACTTGTCAGGCGCCGCACGCTTGGAAAATATCTAGGCGGGATGCCAGGGCAAGATCTAAACGCGGAATTTCCAACTGATATTTATTTCATTGAGCGCAAAGTTGCCGAATCCAATCAATATGTAAAGTTTCAACTAGCCAGCCCGATGGATCTAGAGGGGCTGCAATTACCGAAGCGGGTTATCACTCAAAACTATTGTGTGTGGAAGTATCGAGGCGCTGAGTGTGGATACGTAGGTCCACCCGTTGCAGGTATTGACGACAACCCTCCGGTAGCTTCTGGTGCTGCCGCTGCGGATCCGACAGTAGTTGCATATCTTGCAGCAGTCAGTGGTTATCAGCTCAGATTGCGGAACTACCGAACTGCGGCCGCTGCAGCAAGTCTTGCATCCGATCTTCAAGTGGCTGCATGTTCAGGAAGTGGCACAACTGTCGAAGATACAGAAGCCAACTTTGGAGCGGCACTGGATGATCTGACTTTTGCGTTCTGCAGTGGCACCACTGATTTGATGGTGTACTGGAGGGGAAACCCTGCATATGCAGGCGATCCTTATAGAGGATCGGCAAGTCGTCGCATCTATGGAACCTATCCCACTTCTTCAATGGGGAACAGAATTTTTGCTATTACGCGACAAGCATCTGCCACTGGCGCTACGGATTCGCATTTTCGCATGGATAATAGAAATACGGCCTCGTTTGTGCTTCAAACAGACAACTATTCTGGGCGCAGTGGCCCTCAGATTGGCATTTACAACGGGTCGATTGTCACCTTCTCTGGTTCTAGCTATCCACGATACGCAGTGGGAGCCGCTCGGAGTGAAACAGGTATCGTTCGATTTGTTGAAAAGCTCAGCACCGATGGCACAGCATGCAGTGGAGCCACATCTGGGGAAACTGCTGCGCGTAGCGTAAGGAACAGCGCTCAAGCTGCTTTGACAACGGCAAGTGGGGCATTAGCTGCCGCAACGGCAGCGCTTCCTTCTGGTAGTGCATTGTTTGCTGCAGACATTTGCGGCAAGCGTTTATCAAGTTGCCGTCTAAGATTTCCAGGACAGGAGTTGCCTTTTGGCGGCTTTCCAGGAGCAAACATCGGCCGTGATTAATGACGAAGTAAAGGCGCAAATTATTCGCGCCACTTACGATGCAGCCCCCAATGAAGTGTGTGGCTTCATTGTGGACGGCCGGCTTGTTCCCTGTGAAAACATTCACGAATTACCTGAAACGCATTTTGCGATTTCAGCGGAGGATTATGCAAGAGCCGATGAAATGGGAGCAATCGATGCTGTCTACCATTCACACGGACCGCATAGTCCACAAAGATTTTCGGGCCACGATGCAAAATCTTGCCGTCAGATCAATATTCCGTGGCTGTTGTTCTGCAGTAAGACCGGCAACTTTATTTACGCTGACCCTACAGGCAATGCGCCCTACCAAGGGCGCCAATGGGTGTATGGCGTGCAAGATTGTTATGCGTTAGTCAGGGACTTTTATCGGCGCGAATTTGGCATTGTGCTTGAGGATTTTGAACGGGGGGAAGAGCTGGAGTGGGAAAGTAAAGACTGGCAAATGTTCGGTCGACACTATGCGTCACAAGGCTTTACGCGAATTGACCAACCAATGCAAAAAGGAGACATTCTCTTGATGCAAATTGATGCTCCATACCCAAATCATGTCGGCGTGATGGCCGGCGATGGTATGTTGTTTTATCATCATTTAATGGACCGCTTGTCTGAGCAGTCAATTTACGGCGGCATGTGGTCAAAAGTGACATCTTATGTATTGAGGCATAAAGAGCTATGACAAGCGAAGGTCACTATGTCGAAGTGAAGCTGCTCGGCGAATTGGGCCGGCGGTTTGGTCGCTATTACAAATTCTTTGTTGAAAACCCTCGTGATGTCATCTCTGCACTAGCAAGACAATTGGATGGCTTTAGAGAATATTTAGCAACTGCGCATGAAAATGGAATCGGATTCCGTTTGGTAACCACGAACGCCGATGGCATTGACTATCAAGAGCTGAATATGGCATGTGAACGCATGGTCTTGGCGCCGATTGTGACAGGTGCTGGTGCAGTGGGCCGTATTTTGCTTGGTGTGGCGTTGATTGCTCTTTCTTTTGTGAGCTTTGGCGGTGGTGCTTGGGCTGGCGTACTTGGCAGCTTTACTACAAAAGCATTTGCTGCCACAGGCAGCATGATGGCGTTCAGTCTTGGTGGGGCTTTATTGTTTTCGGGCATATCAGCAATCTTGGCGCCACCAGTTACAACGATTGATACTGGCACTGGCTCTTCAAGTCAAAAACGCAAAGATAGCTTTATGTTTGACCGGGCAGCGGAGTTGACTACACAAGGTTTTCCAATGCCAATTGTGTATGGGACTTTTCTTGTTAACGCTCCTGCCGTGATTTCTTCCTCGATCAGCACTCAGAACATCGCCGTCTGACATGACTCAAGAGATTCAAGAGTGGCACGACAAATCGGATTGGTACGTCATTGGTGCCGGCGGTGGAGGCTGCTTCCTGGGCGACACACTTGTGAGTGTGCCCAATGGGCAATGTCGCATTGACAAGCTCCAGGCTGGGGATGTTGTCTTAAGTTTTGACGACAAAGGCATTGTTCACGAAGCGAAAGTGCTCAAAGTGCATGAGCATGAAAACGAGACCGTGGTGCGTTATCGCCTATGGGGAGGGCAGTGCGTAGATGCCACTCCCAACCATTGGGTGCTAAATCAATTCAATGCATTTGTTGAGATTGGCAGCCTGGGGCCAGATGATTGCTTGATTGATATTAATAATCACCTTCGCCCCATTGTTTCCAAAGAAAATCTTGGGCCAGGCACTGTATATAACCTTACAGTCGAAGGTCATCACACTTTCATTGCTAACAATATTCGCGTTCATAACGCTGGACTTGGCAATGGAATTACAGGTGCTGGTGGTGGCGGCGGCAAAGGTGGAGGCGGATCTGTACGTACTCCAACGGAAGACCCTGACACCATCAGGAGCTCTGCTACGGCGGCAATCTTGGCTGCACTCTGTGAAGGACAGGTGGAAGGTTTTGCCACTGGTCGAGCGGAGACTTCAGTTTTTCTAAACGACACTCCACTGGAATCGCAGGGTGGTGATAATAATTTTGGGCGCAATGTGGAGGTGAACTTTAGGCGCGGCACTCAAAACCAATCAGCTATTCCCGCTTTCGATGATGTGCGCATTGAGCAGTCGGTTGGGATCAAATTAGAAAGATCTGCGGGGCCAACAACTGTTACCACTACCAGCTCGCAATTGACAAACATTGTGGTCCGCGTAGGCGTTGGCGCCCTTTACAGGGTTGATGCAGACGACGGGGATGTTCATGCAAATGCTGTTTCGTTTTCTATTGACATCTTTGATCGCCTTGGTGCTCGCGTGGGGGGCAATAGCTCTATAACAATTAGACAAAAATCGCGTGGGCCTGTTGATTTTGAATACCCTTTCAGTCTTTCAGGTGAAGGCCCTTGGAGTGTTCGTGTCGAGAAGACATCCGACGATCCAAATACAATTCGCGATGTCGGAGATTTGTTTTTCAAGGCGATTGTTGGCATCATCCCAGAAGCACTTCGCTACCCCAACACTGCCCTATGTGGAGTGAGGCTACGGGCTGAAGGCTTTAGTTCTATTCCCAAAATTAGCGTGCTCCTAAAAGGGACAAAGATCAAAGTTCCGGCAAATTATGACACTGCTGCTGCCACTTATTCGGGGATCTGGGATGGCAGCTTCAAGACGGAACACAGCAATAATCCAGCCTGGATATTTTTTGACTTGTTGACCAACCCTCGCTATGGATGTGGTCAATTTATTACGCCAACACAAATTGACAAGTTCACATTATACGAAGTTGGCCGTTACTGTGACGAAAGAGTGAGTGATGGTAAAGGGGGAACGGAGCGACGTTTTGTATTCGATGGTGTAATTAATAATCGTGGCGAAGCGTATCAAGTGCTGAACGGCCTTGCCGCTGCATTCCGTGGCATGTTATATTACGCGGATGGTCGAATCATTGCAGTACAAGATCGTCCACGTCGTAGCGTAAAAATCTTTGATTCGTCCAATGTCATTATTGAACAAGATAAATCTGGTCAAGTAACAAGCCCTCCATTTGTTTATGAAGGCACGGGCAGAAAAGCGCGTAAAACTGTAGCGCTGGTGTCATGGAATGATCCAGATGATAAATACAAAGCCAAGATTGAATACATTGAGGACAGGGAGGCAATTGAGGTTTACGGCTATCGCGAAGTAGAAGTGAGAGGCTTTGGTTGCACCTCCGCTTCCCAGGCCCAAAGAATTGGTCGCTGGACACTGGTTACCAACCTCACGGAAAAAGAAACGGTCACATTTAAGACCACAGCTCAAGGACTTTTCTTGATGCCTGGCGATGTAATTGAAATTGCTGATTCTTTCAGGAGCGGCGGCGTTGCCGCTGGCATTGTCGCCTCAGGATCAACCACCACTCGTGTTGAACTAGATCGTGAAGTTGTCTTAAGCGGAGGAACCACCTACAAGCTTGCCACCATCATTGACAATACAGTTCCTGTATTTAGTGGCACCACTGGTGCCACGACAGTCGATGGCCTCCAGGAAATTGACGTGTCGACAGGGGCCGGTACGCATACCGCATTAACAGTGGTATCAGGCTTTGCTTCTGCCCCAGGCATGGGACAGGCATGGTTCCTTCGGAACACAAGCGTGAGCCGTAAGCGCTATCGCGTAACTGCTTTGCAAGAGGAAGGCGAAGTGGTGACAATTGTTGGTACTGCATATAACAATGACAAATATGCAGTAGTGGATGACACGGCAATTCTTGATAACATCAGGCGCTCAATCGCTAGCCTGAGAGTAACGCCGGCCGTTGCCAGCGGCAGCATTATCTTGGATGTTGGCTGATGGCTCGTATTGAAGCTGTTTGGGAATACCCTCAATACAGTCCATACAGCGTGCTCAATGTTTTGTGTCCTGCCGTCAATTGGACACCAACGATCAATCATCCTTTGATCAAGGAGTTTCGTGTTGAGCTTGTTGATATTGACAATAACGAGATAAGCGTTATTGGTCGTACTGTGGACAACTACATGTCCATCCCAACAGACGACTACAATTTAAGATCGTCGTATAAAATTCAGATCGCTACAATTACTGTTGACGGGCGCGATTCGCCTTTGGCAGTCAGTAAGGCGTTTATTGCGTCACCGCTGCGGTTTGATTTCTCCACCAATCCTGCCGTCAAGCTTCCTTCTGGAACGGCGGTAACATCTCAAAGACTTCTGTTCTTACTTTTCTAAACCATGGCATTGTTTGGACTTGATGCCGCTGGAAACGCTGCCTACGTGCAGGCCGGTGGAGCCGGGACAACCGGCGATCCTTATGTGCTCAAGCATGACTTGGTCACTCAAGAACTGAAGACTCGTTTTATCGCGAGCACCAGTGGCGCTGATCTGGTAAGTGGTGTCACCAGTAAGAAGCTGCGCGTGCTTAATCTTGCCATCACTGCCACATCGGGTTGTACGGTTCAAATTCAAAGTGGTGGCAGCACCAATCTCACGCCCGCGTTTCCCGTTGCTACATCTGGAAACTTTATTCTTTCCAATCCACTGGGCGTCTTTGAAAGCGTGGCGGGCGAAAAGCTGAACACCGTCGTGAGTAGTGGCGCTGATTATCAAGTGTTTGTCACCTATCGCGAGGTGTAAACATGACACGAATTATTGGCTCGCTAGACGGGCCGAATGGCCCGCTTGGCGGACGCCTGTACGTGAAACCATCCACTCCTTTTATTGGAGCGTCTGTCGATGGCATGTCGTTTCAAATCGAAAACGGCATGGTGGACATTGAACTGCCTGCCAATGTAGGGGGTACTGTTTGGCTGGCTGATTGGAAGGATCAATTTGATTGGTCTCCGGTTACTTACGTGGAACAATGGCGAGTGCCGAAGGCTGATACTGTTTCACTGGACGAAGTAAGGAATTTTGGCGCAGGCAATCGCCAAGCGCGAGCCAATAAAACTGACATGCTTGATCTTGCTGTATGGAAGCAAGAGGCGCGGGCTGCGAAAGATAAGCTTGTCAATATTGAGCACGAAAAAGCTCGACTTTTACTGAAAGTAAGCAGCGCCGAAGGGAAGGCCGCTGCAGCGGCCGGACAAGTGGCATCGCTTAACTCGGAAATTGTACGGTTAAAGCAAAAACTGGTTGAAGCCGCTAGTCCCGTAGTAAAAACAGAAGAGCGCGTAATTGAACGCCAGGTTCTTCCTGAAGAAGCAAAGCAAAAACTTGCATTGGCCGTGCAAAAAGCCACGTTGTTGCAGCAGGAAGTAGACAGGCTTCAGATAGAACTCACTGAAAGGCTTTCGCTTGTCACGCATTTCACATCGCTTCACGAGGAGATTGATAGACTGACAAGAGAAAATCAAGAGCTTCAACTTCGCATCAATGAATTGAAGCAGCCCGTGCGCAATACATCTGCATTGCGCCGTGAGGCCATTGAAAATCTCGACCGACTTTTTGACGGTTAATGGAAAGCATCAACGTTACAGTCCGCGAAGGCGACAGTTTTGACGAACTGTATCTCGCTTTCCAAAAACCTGTTGGTACAGCGCGTAACTTTACGTCGTCTGAACTTTTAGCCCAGATCCGCACCACGTTTGGATCAAACAATGTGGTGACAACTTGGGGCATTACGAAGCTGCCCACTACGGGTCACCTTAAGCTTGCCCTTACATCGTCTCAAACAGAAGCGCTTGGGCGCAATATTGGCCTTGGCTATACCGAGCGCGGCCTCACCTATGACGTGGGCCGTCAGGCTGCTGACCCTGGAGACGTAGGCAGTGTTTTTCTGTGGGACTTGAAGGAGCTGTTCTACATCGATGCTGGCAGTGGTATTGCCACTGTCACGTCTGGCACTGTGATTGACCCTGCTGTTGGTACAGTGCGCATGCGCGTGACAACAAGCGGCCGACATGGCCTTACATCACAAGATGTGGTGCGTATTGCAAGCACAAGCGTGAGTGGCTATAACGCCACTTACATTAATAATACTTTGAGTGTTATTTCTGATACTGTATTTGAAATTGTACCTGCAAGTGGTGGTACGCCTGTTTTCAGCTCTGTAGCCTCTGGCGGCACGCTTAATGTGCTGAAAGAGGATACGATTGTAATAGGCACGTTGCAGGTTATCCCTCGCATCACATCTATCTAAGGAACAATGCCTGACATTGAAGAAGGAAAACAGGTAGTAACAGTTGGCCGCTCTGAGCCGCTTGCTGCCGGTCAGGCCACAATGGCCAATTCGCTGCCAGTGGTTATTGCCAGCGATCAGACGCCCGTTCCCATCCTTGATAACCTGAGCAGCCCTTCGGAGGTGCATGATGACCTCCTGGGCAATCCTCGTGTTCAGACCAGTCTGCAGCTCTGGGATTCGACCAACATCCTCGCCATTGACCCTAAGGCTTGGAAGCTAACGGCGGACGACACTGGCACCCCGGATCATTCAACTGTCACCCACTTGCCGTCTGAAAGCGGCGCACAGTTGCTGATCAATACCAACGCTCCCAACGGCACCATTGCTCAAATGCAAAGCCGTCTGGTGTTCCCGTACCAGACTGGCCGCATCACTGACGTGAGCTTTGGCGTCAGCATGCTGAAAGACACCAACGCCACCATCGAAATGGGCATTTTCGATGGCAAGAACGGCTACATCATTCGCATTGTTGGCAATAGTTTGTTCTTCGTTCGCCGGACAAATTCTGGCGAAAGTCCGCAGAATCATGGAGCCCCTGTGGGCTCCACTGATTTCACCATTAGCAATAGCGCAAGCCTATATAACGGCCATCGTTATCGCCTGCTGCCTTCCGATCCGTCCGTGATGGAAGAAATTGTGCCGCGTGCATTTTTTAATGGTGACAAGCTGGATGGCACTGCTCCGAGCGTACATAGCTTGAGCCTTGCGAATGTGACGATGTATCGCATTCAAATGGGCTGGTATGGCGGTTCGGCTTGCAAACTGCAAGCCTTTGTCCCTGTCGACACCAACTTGCCTGCTGGTGCAACGGCTAAAAACTCCCGTTGGGTGACCATTCACCAGCTCAACACTTGCGACCGCATCCCGTTCCCAAGCCTGGGCAATCCCAACCTGCCTCTGACGTTCAAGGTGACGAAAGATGGCAGCCTGCCGCAAGCTGTCTATCTGAAGATTTATGGCACCAAGGCTGAGATTGACGGTGGCGATGCAAGCAAGTATGACATTTTCTCCCAGGCATCCACTCCCGCAACTGTCAATCCTGGCGTGCAGCGCCCGCTGCTGACCATCCGTTGCAAGGAAAACATCACCAATGCGGACGGCAATAGCAAGCTGAATATTATGCGAGTGGTGCCCCTGATGCTGAATTTCTCTGCATCGCATCGTGCCAAATTCAGCCTGATCAAGAACCCCGCAACGCTGGTGGTGAGCGGCAGCAGTATTGATCCCTCGACTAACACCACTGCATTCACGTCCACGGCCCAATTGTCGGCCATGGAATACAACACTGCAGCCACTGGTATTACAGGTGGTAGCACTGTTGCTACGTTCTTTGCTGGCGATGATGATGGTCAGAACATTGTCCTGAGTGAAGTGTTCCGCTACAACCGCGAATTTCTCACTCGTCCGATTTCCAACAGCGGCGGCACATCTGGCGACATCCTTACATTGGTTGCTGAAAGCATTGCTGACAGCGGCAACACTGTTACCGGCTCGCTCACTTGGGGCGAGCGTTGAGTTAAACCATGGCATATTATCAGCTTCCCCATGAAGTTGGGCAGAAACGGTATGTTGTAGCCAGTGGGGCTAATGCTGGCACTGTTTTACAGGAAGCTGGCCCTTTCCCTACTGGCCGCCAACCGCGTGCAAGTGGCATTCCGATTGTGCTGCCGCGTTTTAACGCAACGCTGCCAGTTGTCATTCACCAAGAAAAGCCAACAGAGATTCGCACTGATCTTCTTGGCAATCCACGGGCTGAGTACACACTCAGCCTTTTCAATTACACTGATGACTACGCATTTCGCGACGACATTTACGTTGCCGAAGTGCAGGGTCTGAATGAAATTGGAGAGAATGATAATGAAAGTGCCAAGTGGGCTCAGCTCCAAAATGTCGGAATCAACTACTCCCCCCTGCCCACTGGATACATCACACATGATCCAGCCAGGCAAGCCGTCAAGATCGAGCTTGCCAAAGCAGAAGGCGGTTTTCAGCGAGTGCGTATCAGCACACGAAAGCGATTTCGTTATCAAACCGGACGTGTCGTTCGCGCTTCAGTTTGCCTTCAGATGAGCCAGGCAAATCTGCCTGCCTGTGAAAAGACATGGGGTATTGGTGATTCGCTTGATGGTTTCTTCTTCAATATCAAAGCAGGTGGTGATGGGGATGATTTTCGCCTCATCCATCGCCGCTCTTCTGGTGATGGCCTGCCGAAGGAAATTGTTGTGCCTCGCAGTGCCTTCAACGGTGACAAGTTAGATGGTACTGGATCGAGCAATGCAGTGCTTGATCTGACTAAGAACTGTATGTACTTGGTTGAGTGGGGCTGGTATGGCGCCAGTTCTGCTCGCTTCTATGCCTTTGTCGTGGACGAGGCAACGGACATTCCTGACACGATCAGGGGCATTCCGCGTGGTCGTTGGGTGTTGATGCATGAAATGCTCATCCCCGATTCATTGTCCACCCCCAGCTTGGGCACACCTGTGCTGCCCTTCACCACTGAAATTACAAACAATGGCTATCTGGTGGAGCCCCAGTTCATCGTTAAGTATGGACTGAGCCTGCAGATTGACGGAGGGGAAAGCGAAAAGGCTGAGATTTATGGAGCCGATGTGTCCGCTGGTCGGGACGTTGGCCCTGTGCTGGGCGGCAGCCAAGCCGCCCACTACTTCCCGTTGTTCGCAATTCGGGCGAAAGACTTCGCCCCTGGTGGGCTGATCAATAGCTTGCAGGGTCTGCCCAAAACTCTTGACTTGCTGGGCAATTATGCGACGGAGCTGGTTGTGCTTCGCGATCCTGTGTTTAGCAACATGGACGAGGCTGCGGGCCACTTCAATGGCACGCTACCGGAGGATGCTGATGGAGAATATGGGCTTGGAGAAGCGTTGCTGCAGGGCTATGACAATGATGGCGTGAGCATTATTCAGCTCACAACAGAGCAGCCTGACGTGTTGCCGTTGGCTGTCGAGGACGTTTATACGCTCACTGACATGGGCACCCTGGAAGGCAATTTCCTGATCAAGAAAGTAGTGGAAGGCAAAAAGCTTACCACTCTCTACATTGCTCCAAACAAAAGTGAGCACATTCAGCTCACTTCCATTTACGACTTGGTGCGTGAATCAATCACCACTGAATACGACAGCAAGTTTGACTTCCCGCCCAGCAACGAGAACATCAAAATCACCAACATCAGCGGTGGTGGCGTGCTGACGCTGGAACGGCGTCATACATTTGAAGTGGGATTCCGATTTGTTATTGGCACTACCACTTACTATGTGCGCACTGTTCCTGACGAATTTTCTCTCACATTGTCCACCTCGCGTGGAGGAGCTCTTTACAACAACTACAGCGCTGATGGCATCACCGCCGGCACGTTTGGCACTGGTTATTACGACTTGGTGATTACCAATGCAGTGGCGACAAGAGCTCGTCCAATTAGCCAGGGCATTGTGGTTTTTGCTGTGCGTCGCGTTGCCGATGGTCAACTAACTGGCACATTGACAGAGCAAAATGCACAATGGATGAGGGCATATAATTGCTCAACCACTAACACGTATAATGTGGTTAGCCCTGCCCCCGAAGTGAGGGCGTTCCTCAATTACGGGCTGCGATAAATGACAGTAGGAAGTTCAATCGTCAACTTGACGGCAAGCGGCCTGCCGACAGAGCAGGCTGATCAGGCCTTTGCCTTCTGTTTGGGCACGCAGATTCTGCAAAACCCGGCATCTTCGCCGAGGGTGGGCAAGCTGTCATTTAAGACCAGCCCCAGTCTTTTTGATGTGCCTGTTAGTGGCAACACAGTAGGCACCACTGCCATCGGCCTTGCCACTTCTACCAACATCTCAACGGTATCGGTGTGGTCGTCTGCTGCTGAAATCCGCGACAATGGGCAAACATACGGTATTTATGCCGTGAGCTTTGCCGAGGATGTGAATACTGGCGGTAAGGTAAACGTGTGCGCCGCTGGGCAGTCGATTGCGACAGTGTGCAAAGCTCGCGCAGCGAGCGGCATTGACCTTGGTAACAATACTTTCACGTCCACTTCGCATGGTTATGCGGCGGGCGATGCAGTGGCAATTGTCAGCGGCACCATTCCCACCCCCCTGGCCACTGGCATCACTTATTACGTTATTCCATCTGGTAATAACAATTTTCTCCTCGCATCGTCTCGTGCTGAAGCCCTGGCTGGAGTTGGTAGTGCCATTGATCTAACCGTGGATCCGGGTGGTATCACTTACTTGGAAAGTGATGATGTATTTGACATCACTCGTTCCGGTCTCACTGGTGTTGTGAAAGTGAGCAGGAATGATGCAATCATTCACACGTATAGCGGCACTACTACTAGCACATTGCGGCCATTCTTTTGGACGAGGGAGAGCAGCAATAGCGCTACAATTCCAGTATTCAAGGCGATCAAAGTCAGCGGGGCTTCCTAATCCATGGCACAAAGCAAGCTAATTACGGATCTTGTTGCGCTTATAACGCCTAACAATGATGATATTTTCATCGTTGTCGATAATACAACCAACCCCTCGCTGTCGGTTACTAAAAAGATCAGCTATGCGAATCTGAAGGAAAGCCTTCAGGACATGATCAATTTGTTCGTGTCTGGTGGCACGGGCGTTAATGCAAGCTATAGCGATAGTGGTAATACGATTACGCTGAGCGTTGTTGCTGATACAACTACTCAGCGCATTATTTTTAGTTCTGGCGGTACTACTGTCGGCACCCGGCGTCAGCTTAATGCTATTCCTGGTGCGAATATTACATTTACCGCTGTTGATAATCCCAGCGACAACCGCGTCGACTGGACGATTCAAACCACGGCCGTGTCAACGGCCACCAGTCTGGCAGCAAGCGGCACCACGTTTAACGTGCTGTCAAGCGTAGATACGCTCGGCGATGGCACTCAAGCCTTGCGTGTTCGGACGCTGAAGGCTGGTAGCTCTAAGGCAGTATTGGCGTTTAGTGATGCAAACAATGCCATCACGTTTGATGTTGATCCGTCACAGATCGGTATCAACGATCTATCTATCACATCGCCCCTCGCATTGGCCCAGGGCGGCACGGCCTCTACGACGGCGTCTGGAGCCCGTGCAAGCCTTGGTGCAGCCAAGGCGGGCGTCAATAGTGACATCACTGCTCTCAGTGGCCTTACAACGCCTCTGTCGATTGGACAGGGCGGCACCAATGCCTCCACGGCTCAGCTCGCTCTACGCAACCTGCAGGGCCTGAAGTATCTGGAGAACGTGGCCACAGTCGGCGAAAGCTTGATTGTGAGCAGCGCTGCGCTGGTGAGCAATGAATATCGGGGTGAACTGAAGGGCATTAAGGCCGGCACAAATAAGGTACAAGTGACCACGGTCAGCAATGACGTGTCTATTGATGTGAATGCCGACAACATTCTCAATGCTGCATCGGCCGACGTTAATTTTAATGGCTACAAGCTGACTAATGTTGGCTCGCCTGTGGCGTCCACTGACGTGGCCACCAAGGCTTATACGGACAGCGTTGCCCAAGGTCTCACTGTTAAGGAAGCCGTGCTTCTCGCCACGGCCACTGGCATTGCCGGCACTTATGTGGCGAGCGGCAAGACTTTCACCGTCACCGCCACTGGCACTCCTTCCATTGATGGCGTTGGAGTGGCCACCAGCGGCACTCGCGTGCTGTTTAAGGACCAAGCAGACGGCACTCAAAACGGCATCTACTTCCTCACTGCTAGCGGCACTTCTGGCGGCGGGGCTGTGTTCACTCGCGCTGCCGACTCTGATGTGAGCGCCGAAGTGAAAGCTGGTAGCTTCTGCTTTGTGCTGAGCGGCACAACAAACGCCAGTAAGCAATTTGTTCAGACCGTACAGAGTCCTACTCTGGATGTGACGGCACTGTCTTACACAGTGCTTGTTGACACCAATATTCCTGATGATTCCATTAGCAATGCCAAACTGGAGCACATGGCTGCTCTGCGCATCAAAGGCACAGTTGCTAGCGGCACTCCTCAGGATCTGTCTGCTGATCAAGTTATCAGCGTCATTAACAGTGGTGGCACCACTGCCATTGATCAAGCTCGTGTCACACTGAGCGGCACTATTGATGGCAATGCGCGAGTGGCTGTGGCCACTGGCGGCACCATCGTTAGCACCCGTCGCACCATCAATCTCATTGCTGGCAATAATGTGACGCTGACAGTGAGCGGCGATGCTGGCAACGAACGCACTGATGTGACGATTGATGCTGCTGGCGGAACAGGGGTTAGCCTTGGAGTGGCTCTTGCCCTTGCATAGCCTTTCCCCTTTATACTTAACAAAGCGCACGAACTACCATGGCCGAACGGTTTGAAAACACACTCACTAAGTTGTCTTCCGCCAACTCGGTGACAGACGTTTATACGCCACTGAATACAAATAGTAGTGACGACCGGGTCATCGTTCTTAGCGTGCTGGTTGCCAACGTAGATGGCACAAGTTCAGTGGACGTGAGTCTTTTTGTTACGGCAACAGGCTCGACATCTACAACCGTGGCAACTGTAGAAGCGGAAGGCACAAGTTCTTATCTAGCTCGAACTATTGCAGTACCTGCTGATACATCGCTGGAACTGGTGGCCAATAAAGTTGTCTTGGATCACGGCCAGAAACTGCGAGCCTACGCATCGGCCGCTAACGACGCTCATATCACCGTAAGCGCACTGGAAATCTATTGATTCTCCTAGGAGTTAAACATGGGAAAACTTCATAGGGAGAACGCTGGTTATATCGGTGGTGACTTTCAAAAGCTCACCCAGGATATTTACCAGCCTTATACAGATGTGTTCTTGCCATTGCATCAAGCG
>Ga0194129_10004526_pt1 | contig 18373 bp, 8 predicted proteins | sample TA2KigCa35mmetaG_FD_150862 | JGI IMG/M metagenome (GOLD analysis project Ga0194129, IMG submission 150862) | Freshwater microbial communities from Lake Tanganyika, Tanzania - TA2015038 Kigoma Deep Cast 35m | ecosystem: Environmental > Aquatic > Freshwater > Lake | place: Tanzania: Lake...
ATGGAAGATTGATGCTCTGCTCAAACTTTCCTCTCCCGTTATTTAAATAAATTTTGGATTGGCCCCCCGCATCACTCGAATTAGCCACATTTCCACCGCGACCAATAACTAGATCTAGAAAACCGTCTTTATTGCTGTCAAAAAAAATAGCATCGGTATCTTCAAGTGGTGCATCTTTTTCGAAAATGGGTTGCTTCGACTTTTCAAATTTCCCCCCATTCGCTTGGATAAATAAAGTTCCAGCTTGTCCTGCTGCCCCTCCTACATATAGATCTTCTCTCCCGTCACCATTCACATCTCCTACGGCCAAGGCTGGCCCCTCCTGTGAAAGTCTGTGAGGTAGTAGGGATTCATAGTTGAAGTCATTGAAATTGTCTTCGTAATGTTCAAAATCTAATCCAGATACGTTATTCTCAACGACCTTCAAAAAGGCATCTTTGGTTCTAGGCAGATAACTAGGAATAATTTTTGCCATCGACTCATCCACCGTGAGGGTTTGGTTGGCCTTGACGTTTGTAAGCTTTTCAACCTTTCCACTTGGCCAAATTATTTTAAGCGAATCTAAACTAGTGATTTCTCCAAGTCCAAGGTGAACTTCTGGGGCTGTAGAAGATTGGAATCCGCGACTAGTAAAGTTCTCCTGAATAAGTTGCCCATTATTTCCAAACGCTTCAACCCGACTCCCAATCCCAAATTTATTCCCCCCAAGGCCCTTAAATCTGATTTTTAAAAAGTTGTTTTTTGATTTATCCAGTTTTTGTGCCTGCTGGTTTTCTAAGATTTGTGCCGCCGTATTGATGTTGTTAATGACTAGGTCTAGATCTCCATCATTGTCTAAATCGGCATAGGCCGCTCCATTAGAAATATTTTTTTGGGGAACATTCCATGTAGCGCTCACGTCTTGAAATGTCAAATCCTTGTTGTTCCGGAAGAAGAAATTGGCAACATCTCCGGAAGGCATTTCTGAGGCCAACTCTAGGTCACTAATTTGAGAGTTGTTCTGTAGGCCATTATCCAAATTGGGATTAGTCACAAAGTTCATGTAGTCCAAATCATTTGGTCTTCGAACAATCCCATTGGAAATGAAAATGTCTTTCCAGCCATCGTTGTCGTAATCAGCCAATAGCACACCCCAACTCCAATCTGTAGCCGAAATTCCTGAAAATTGTGCAATCTCTGAAAAAGAGCCATTCCCGTTATTTAATTGAAAACAGTTTCTTGAAAATTGTCTTTCAAATCCATAATTCAACTTCTGCTGTAGCTTTTCTTCCGTATCCTCTCCTTGGGATAATTTCTGAATGTTCTCGTCCTTTGCCAACATGTCTAGGGTAATAAAATCGACCCAGCCATCATTATTTAAATCAGCAAAATCACTCCCCATGGAAAACCTACTGCTGTAATTTAGGGATGAAGCTGTTTGGTCCTGAAAGGTCCCATCTGCCTTATTGAGGTAGAGGTAATCATTTTCATTAAAGTCATTGGACACATAGAGGTCCGGCCAGCTATCGTTATTCAAGTCCGAAATTCCGATTCCCAACCCATAGCCCAACTGACTTGAATAAATCTTCGCCTCGTTCGTGATGTCTGTAAATCTCTTTTCCCCTATATCGCTATTGTTTTTATACAATCGATCCCCAGCTAAGCCATCATCCAGATAGCGAAGCGATGCTCTTCCAAAGCTATTTTCAGTATGAACTGCATGATTCAGCAAATACAGGTCTAGATCCCCATCTCTATCGTAATCAAAAAATGAAGCCTGTGTACTAAAGCCTTGAAAATCCAAGCCATAGGCAGCAGCATTTTCCGTAAAAGTCAGATCACCATTATTGATATACAGTTCATTCTTCCCAGTAATACCCTTAAAATTCCCCAACCGGCAAACATAAACATCAAGCAAACCATCTCCATTAATGTCGACCATGCTTACGCCTGTTTTCCAGGAGCCTAAAGATTCCAAACCCGACTTTTTTGTGATTTCCTCAAAAACCATTTTTCCTTTATTTAAGAAAAGTTTGTTTGGTCCTTGATTCGAAGAAAAATAAATATCAATAAGCCCATCGTTATTGATATCACCCACTGAAACACCAGCTCCGTTGTAAAAATAAAGGTAGTCGATGATGTTAAACTCCTCTGTTTCAGTCAGCAAATTGATGAAATCAACACCCGTCTTTTGGGGGGGCAGACTCACAAAAAGTGTATCCTTTTGTATTAAGTCAGAGTTTTTAGTGCATGAATAAAAAATGATTAAAGACAGAATCCAAAACTTAGCTAAACCGAGTTTCATTATACCTTTAAACTTTTAGACAACTTTATTATTGAAAAAGTCACTTTCCTGATTTTTCGCTCTGACTTTTTTCAAATTCTACTTTGAGCCTCTCTTCAACCTCCATATCAGTAAAAATCGCTTGAACAAACTGATCATCTTTCATAAAAAGATTGATTCTTCGCTTTCCATCCATTCTATAATATATTTTACCATGGTACCTATCATCTACAACTTTGAAATCACCTCCATAGGTAGCTTTATAGCTTTCCAATATTTTAGGCAACAAAACTGCAGATGAGTATTCCTTGTTCCAAGGAGCCCATGAATCATAGGTATAGGTAACCGGCATTTCAAACATTTCCTTTTTAATAAACGTTGGAAAAAACTGCATGCTGACATCACCCCCATAGGTGCCTTTTATTTTGTGCTCCACACTGGTGGTACCTCCAGGACCTTGCGTTATTTTTTGTTGGCTATTCAAAACAGTGCAATGGTCAAAAAAATCCTTTTGTGCCATGCCTAAATAAAAGCCCAAAAAAAGACTATCTGAATTCGCCAATCCACTATCGGAGGAATTAAACGTTGGGGAATTACAACCTTGAATGGAGATGCTAAGAATTAGCAGAGCAAGAATTGGTAGAGAAATACGCATACAATTTTTTCTTTTTACACCACGAATTTAATGATTCTTCGATAAAGTTAAGGTAGAAAAGCCTGAATACCTCCCAGATGTTTTTCATCTTTTTTGCTTTAGGATTTTGATACCCTTAGAAACAAATCAATGACTTCAAAGCCAATTAAAACCCATCAAAAAAAAAAGCAGGCTGTCAAAAACAGCCTGCTTCAATATTAGAATCAAGATTTAATTAATTGTATCCTGGATTCTGCTTCAAGTTGGTATTAGCAAGAAGCTGTGGTTGTGGAATAGGGAAGATTTCCAAGAAGCTGCCTGGGGCATGAACTTTCTTAGGTCTGTTCATACCAGCAAACGGCCACCAAGCATCACCATACTTCTTAAAGCGGATTTGATCTTGTCTTCTAGTCATCTCCACATACATTTCTCTACCTCTTTCCGCGTATAAATTATCAGCAGTCAATGTAGTGAAAGGCTGAAGTCCACCTGCTCTAGCACGGATTTGGTTCACTAAAGCCAAAGCTTCAGCAGTTTTTCCTAATCTAAAGTTAGCCTCAGCAAGAGAAAGAATGACATCAGAAAGTCTAAAGATGACGAAGTCATTACTCATGTTAGGTGTACCACCTCTTTCGAATTCATACTTAGCAATTCTAGCTCCTGCTTGTCTCAAACCTCCTGGAGAGATTTCATTCAAGAAAGGCATGAACGTCAACGGAGGACCATTAGGATCACCTTTCAATCCAGTTGGATCGGTAACCTCAACTCCTGGATCGATCAAAACTGACCCATCGGCTCTCTTCTGTGGACCAACCAAGAAGTTAGATAATCTACCATCAATTGTACCTGTAGAAGGCGCCAAGGCCAATCCTTTCCATACTGGACCTTGAGTTCCAGGGTTCTTTTCTGGATCTATGTAGGAATTGTAAAATTCTTCTACAGTTTGATATCCATTCCAAGGCTGGTCAGTAAGGCCGTAAGTAGACTGACTTACAATGTGAAGCGTCATCTGTACCCAGTTAAATCCACCAGCAAATACCTTGTCATATGGATAAACAAAGATATTCTCTGGAGATCCTGAGTTATTGATGGCAAAGTTTGCCGCATAGGAAGGGTTCAACGTGTAAGGACCAGTATTGATAATTGTAGCAGCATCAGCAGCAGCTAGAGCCCATTGAGGAGTTCCAGTGTAAACTTCTGCATTTAGATACAATTTCATTCTGATAGTCAAAGCAGCCCATTTGGTCATTCTACCATAAGTAGTTCCATCCTTTTTTGTAGGAAGTAATGGGATAATTTCATTCAATTCTTTCAAAATGAAATCATAAACCGCTTTTCTTGAGCTATTAGAAGGCTTTACAGTAGACGTAAAGTCAGTTACAATAGGAACGTTTCCAAACGCATCCATAGCCCAATAGTAATACAAAGCTCTCAATGCTCTAAGCTCACCGATGTAAGCTGGAGAGTTCGCATTTTTAAGTTGCTCGAAAGAATAGATCAATCTATTGCAGGTGTTGATTCCTCCATAAAGGAAGTTCCAAGTATTATTCAAAAATGGATTATCCTTTTGGAATTCATGCTGGTGCAATTGTAAAAGAACACCACCGTCAAACCAGTCACCACCCTTGTGGGAAACTACGATTTCATCGGATGCAATTTCATTTATTGACCATAGACCCGAGTGGTTACCCAATCTATTTAAGGTAGTGTAGGCTCCCCCTAGTGCTGAAATAAATTCTTCATCTGTTTGGAAGAAGTTATCTGAAGTAACCTGGCTATAAACCTTCTCCTCTAAATCAACGCACGATGAAGCAAAATAAGTCAGTCCTAGGCCAATCAAGAAGTATTTAATATTTAATGTTTTTTTCATGATTTTTTTATGTTTTAGCTTAGAAACTTAAATTTAATCCAAAAGTAGTAATGGTAGTAGTGAAATAAGTAGCTCTACGCTCTATACCAGGGGCAAGTGGATCCCCATTTTCTGGATCCTGATATCTTACTGAAGGATCTACACCAGTGTAACCTGTAAACATGAAAGGTGTTTGTACAGAGAGGAAAGTTCTAATTTTTCCAAAAGATTTACCTTGTTTCACGTTAAAATTGTAACCAATCGTAGCGTTATCCAAGATCATAAAATCTGCTTTTTCAACGTGGCTACTGTTATATTCTGCCTTTTTAATTTTTGGATCAAAATATTTAGTTTTCACAACGTTCCAGTTTTGAACTGTAGTACTTTCAGTGTTTTCATAGAAACCTCTGTAGCTGTTGATCAAAGAGTGACCAAGTGAACCTCTAAAGAAGAAATTCAAATCCCAATTCTTGTAATTGAAATTATTATTGATACCGAAGTTGATTGTCGGATAAGCAGTACCTAATTGAGCTCTATCCGCATCACAGTTACAATAAACAGGGTTTCCTTGTGCATCCTTAGCAGTACCATTAATCACTTTCATGATCGGAGCTCCTTTATCAGAAATCCCTACTTGAATCGGACCCCAAATCTGTCCCAATGGACCGTTCTCTTGAACTCGGATCAACTGAGTAAGGTTTTGACCTGGAGAACCGAAGTTAGAGCGGTAATTAACTTTTCCAAATGACAAATCTCCTGCTGACAAACTTCTAAGGTTGGTAGCTAGCGTAGAGAAGTTAACACCCGTACTCCATTTAAAATCACTCTTATCAATAGCCTTGTAGTTCAACAATACTTCGAGACCAGAGTTCTCAACTTCACCGATGTTAAGCAATGTAGTTGGGAAAAGGTTTGGTGGAACAGGTACGTTAATCGGTAAAATCATTCCACTTGTTACTCGGGTGAAATAGTCGATGGTACCGTCTAATTTATTGTTCAAAATAACAAAATCTAAACCTACGTTAAATTCGTCTTTAGTTTCCCACGATAAGTCTGGGTTGTTATTGGATACTGGTCCATATGACGGTACAAAGGCTCCATTGTAGAAGAAGTTGCCCTGACGGCCATATCTCAACAAGGAAATGTAAGATTCACCTGGCTGAGTACCTGTTCTACCGTAACTAGCTCTGAGCTTCATTGCATTTACTCCTGTAATGTCCACCAAGTTCGCAATGTTCACACCAGCACTTACTGCAGGAAACAATCCCCACTTGTTGTTCTCACCAAATCTTGTAGAACCTTCGTAACGAGAGCTAATTGACAATAGGTAGGTGTCATCGATATTGAGATTAGCACGACCAAAGAACGCAACTAATTTATTTTCGTTGGCAAAACTAGTCACTGTTGCTAATCCATTTGCAAAATCAAGAGCGGCACCAATGTTATTGTAAGTGAATGCATCAGTCAAGAAATTACCAGCTTGTGTGTAATCGCCCTGAAAAAAGAACTCCTGGTAAGAATACCCTCCCAAGATGGATAAATCTAATTTCCCTAATTCTTTGTCGTAGTTTACAGTCGCTTCAAACAAATCATTTAAACTTTCTCGATTCTGGATAGTAGCTAGGCCCTTTCTTCCAAATCCTCCTCCAAACTTAGCAGTCTTTGGTGAATAGGAACCATTCCAAAACGTTTCTCTCTGGCTAGCATAGAATACAGCAGCTTTAAAGTTATTAGTGAAGTTGTACTCACCTCGGATACTAGCTAACAACCTACCTTCGCGACCGTCATTTTTGTTTTGTTCAACAATAGATACTGGGTTGAACCAATCAAAGATATCTCGCTCTGCGTAGCCTCCAAAATTTGGAGACTGTGGATTTGGATCGTAAATAGGAAGCGTTGGGTTAGTGATAATTGCATATCTAAATGAGTTTTCATTACCAAACTGTCTATCCGCTGTAGTATTGGAAATGCTTACTGTAAACAAAGCTTTGTCATTCAATGCTCTTTGGGTTAGGTTCAATCTAGCATTCAATTGATCAAAACCAGAATTAAGACCTACACCTTCTACATTTCGTGAATTTAAAGACATTCTGTAGCTTGTACCTTCATTTGCACCACTGATGGAAAGGTTGTTTACAAAGCTAACACCTGTTCTTGTCACTGCATCAAACCAGTCAGTTTCTGAGCCAAGATTATTTGAACCAGGAAGTGCTCTGTATTCGTCAGCATTCATTACCTGAATCGTACGTGCAACATTTTCTGTCGCTGCAGTGCCACTATACTCAACAACTGCCTTTCCTTTTTTACCTGATTTTGTAGTAACCAAAATTACCCCTGAGGATCCTCTAGTTCCATAAATCGCAGCAGCAGATCCATCTTTTAGTACATCCATTGATTCGATATCGTTTGGATCTACTGTACTTAAGGAAGCACCAATAACCCCATCAATTACGATTAGCGGCTCAGCGTTAGCTCCAAAAGAAGAAATTCCTCGAAGTCTGATGTTGAAGCCAGCATTTGGGTTACCCCCTGGTCTTGAAATGTTAAGACCAGCAACTTTACCTTGAAGCAATTGTCTAGGATCGTTAACGGTTCCTCTGTTGAAATCTTCCGCCTTGATACTTGCAACAGCACTTGTGATTTCTTTTTTCTCTTGGGTACCGTAACCTACAACAACTACTTCGTTAAGTCCTTGAATCGACTCAGATAGCGTTAAGTTGATTGTAGTTCGAGTGCCTACAGTTTCTTCAACGGTGTTGTATCCAATGAAGGAAAACACCAAAACATCAGTGGAACTGGCTTCAATGGAATAATTTCCATCTAAATCCGTGACCATTCCACGGGTGGTACCTTTTACTAAAACGCTCGCACCAGGGATTCCTTCCCCCGTACCCGCATCAGTAACCTTACCTGTTATTCTCGCTTGCTGAGCGTTAGCAGAAAAACCTATGCTAAAGGCTAACAAAGAGAAAAAACACAAAATTAGTAGTCCTTGTTTTTTCATTAGTAATGGGTTTGAGTTAAAATTTGACTTAGGAAGTTAATAAAATTTTAGATTTTAACAATTTTTAATTTTTATTTTTTGAAATTTGATTTTCCCATAATTGAAAATTGCATTCTAAAAATGAAACAAAAAATTTTATTTGGCACACTCCTAATAGCTAGTCTAGGAACTGTTTCCTTAGCTTTTGCGCAGCAAACGACGACTCCTCCTTTGCCCCCACAAGCAACAGAGTTTTATACTCCTATACCGCCAAAGGTGACCCCAGGAGCAATGAACCATCAGGCACCTTCGGATGCGATTGTCCTGTTTGATGGCAGCAGCCTTTCCAATTTTGTATCTGCCAAGGATGGATCAAGTCCGGCCCCATGGAAGATAGAGCAGGGAGAACTGGTGGTTCAGAAAGGAACAGGAGATATTCAATCCAAACTTTCCTTTGGGGATGCCCAATACCATATCGAATGGTCAGCTCCCACAGAAATCGTAGGAGAAGGACAGGGTAGAGGAAATTCGGGTTTCTTTTTGATGGGCTTGTACGAAGTACAAATCTTGGATAGTTACGAAAGTAAAACCTACACCAACGGCCAAGCAGGGAGTATTTACAAGCAATACCCTCCTTTGGTAAATCCTTTGAGAGGTCCAGGGGACTGGAATTACTACGATATCATTTTCAAGGCTCCTCGTTTTGATAAAAATGGCATGCTGACTTCTCCGGCTACCGTCACAGTGATGATCAACGGGGTCTTGGTACAAAACAACGTCACCCTCAAAGGCCCCACCGAATACATTGGAATTCCTAATTACAAGGCGCATGCGGATGCCTTGCCCATCAAACTTCAGGATCATAGCAATCCCGTTCGCTTCCGAAATATTTGGGTCAGACCGCTATAATCTATTTTAGTCACCCGTCGACAGTCGTCCGTGGACTGTTGACCAAATAAACTATAAACAACTATTCAAATGACTTCACGAAGACGATTTATCCAAAACACCATGCTTCTCGGCGCAGGCTTGAGTATGCCCTCCCTATTGACTGCAGCCGACTTCGGCAAATTTACCCGCAGCATCGGACCTAATGACCAAATCAACTACGGCGTCATCGGCTGTAAGGGGATGGGATGGTCCAACATGAGTGCGCACCTCAAAATCCCACAGGTCAATTGTGTGGCTCTATGCGATGTAGACCAAGCCATACTAGACCAGCGTACCGAAGATGTATTCAAACTTCGTGGCACGCGTCCTACTCAATACAAGGACTACCGCAAAATGCTGGAAAACAGGGATATCGACGTGATTATCATCGGTACTCCAGACCATTGGCATTGCTTGAACATGGTGGATGCAGTATCCGCTGGTAAGCACGTATACGTCGAAAAACCCATTGCCAACACCATCGAAGAGTGTCAAATCATGGTGAAAGCACAGGAGCGCTACGGCAAGATTGTTCAGGTAGGCCAATGGCAGCGTTCGGGTTCGCAGTACGACCAGGCCATTCAGTATGTGAAGTCAGGCAAGCTGGGCCAAATTCGTTTGGTGAAGTGCTGGGCCTACCAGGGCTGGATGAAGCCCGTACCTGTAGTGGCCAATGGACCTGTGCCTGCTGGGGTGGATTATACCATGTGGCTTGGACCTGCTCCGAAGCGGGACTTCAATGCCAACCGCTTCCATTTCAACTTCCGCTGGTTTTGGGATTATGCGGGAGGCTTGATGACCGACTGGGGGGTGCACGAGATCGACATTGCCTTGTATGCCATGGGTGTCAGTGCGCCCAAATCCGTGATGGCTTCAGGTGGAAAGTTTGCCTATCCTGATGATGCCTCCGAAACACCAGACACCTTACAGACCGTGTACGAGTACGAGGGTTTCAACATGCTCTGGGAGCATGCCACTGGAATCGATGGTGGAAATTATGGTACCACAGAAGGAATCGCCTTTGTCGGCAACAATGCCACGCTGGTTGTAAACCGTGGAGGTTGGAAGGTGATTCCAGAAACCGAAACGGTAGATGGACAGCGAAAAAATAAGGTGGAGGAAGTTCCCCTCACCAAGCCCTCTGGTCCTAGCGCCTTGGAATTGCATGCGGTCAATTTTGTGGAGGCCATGACGGCCAACAATCCCAAGCTTTTGAAATGTGGAATCCAGACGGGTTCTGTGGCAGCAATCAATGCGCAGATGGGGAATATTGCTTACAAGACAGGCAAAAAGGTGTATTGGGACGCGAGCAAAAACTTGTTTACCGACACCGAGGCCAATCAATTGATCAAGGCCCACTACCACAACGGTTGGGCGGTTCCGAAAGTGTAAGGAACAAGGTGATAAATAAGGGAATCTCCCCAGTACCGTCAATGGCTTCTGGGGAGATTTTTTTGTTTCATTTCTAGCATAAACAACTACATCCTTAATAGGATGAAATGACATGCTCTTTAGTGAAGTTCAATTACAGGAGGCGGAATCTTTAAGATTTAAACTAGGATTAAAATTTTTATCAAATATCTAGAGGTAAATCACTTTTTTCTTTAAATAAGAATTTAGGTAATCGCTTCAAAAAGTAATATTTTTAGAGAAATTTTATGTAAAGACAATTCTTTCTTTTCCACTTGTCTTGTGAAAAATCAGTACCTCTTTTTCTTTATTTTTTACCTCCTTTTCTCCTGCAAACAGGAGGGCTCCGACCCTTTATTTACGCTACTTTCAGAAGATCAAACTGGGATTTCCTTCCGCAATGACTTGATGTACACCGAAAAAATAAATCCCTACACCTTTCGCAATTTTTACAATGGTGCAGGGGTGGCTATTGGAGACATCAACCAGGATAGCCTACCTGATATATTTTTTGCTGGCAACCAGCAATCCAATCGACTTTATTTGAATCAAGGAAACTTCAGCTTTATCGACATCACCGAAAAAGCAGGATTACTTTCTGAAGGCTCTTGGTCTACTGGGGTAAGTATGGCAGATGTCAATGGCGACGGACTCCTGGATATCTACGTTTGCAAATCTGGCCCCATGCAAAGGTCCAATAGACACAACGAACTGTTTATCAATAATGGCGATAGCACCTTTACCGAAAGAGCTGAAGAATTTGGCTTAGCAGAAATTGGCCTTAGTCAGCACGCGGTTTTTGTTGACTATGACAAGGATGGAGACTTGGATATGTACCTACTCAGCAATTCTGGCCGCTCTGTAGGTCTTAATGACCTTCGTCTTGGGCAAAGGGAAATCCGAGATCCTGAAGGAGGAAATAAACTTTTCCGCAACGAAGGGACCCGATTCTCCGATGTGTCCCAAGAAGCAGGAATTTATGGGAGTGCAATTGGCTACGGACTCGGTGTGACTGTGGCAGACCTCAATCAAGATAGCTGGCCAGACCTCTATGTATCTAATGACTTTTTTGAGCGAGATTATCTCTACCTTAATCAGAAAAACGGAACATTTTCAGAAATTCTTCCTCGTTCCATGCCCGAAATTAGCATGGGATCCATGGGAGCAGATATCGCCGACCTAGACAATGACTTATGGCCCGATGTGATCGTCACCGAAATGCTTCCTCAGGACCTTGCACGAGTCAAATCCAAAACTCCTTTTGAGGAATGGGACAAGTTTCAAGCCAATATCAAAAATGGCTACCACAGACAATTTACTAGGAACACCCTGCAGCGACATTTGGGATTACTGCCTGGTGACAGCATTCCCATATTTGCAGAAATAGGACGATTTGCCGGGGTAGAAGCCACAGATTGGAGTTGGGGCGCCCTGATCTTCGATGCAGATTTAGATGGAAAAAAAGATATTTTCATTGCCAATGGTATTGTCAAAGACCTAACCGACTTTGACTTTGTGGATTTTTATGCCAACAATCAGGGAAAAATTAATCAATACCTAAAAGATTCAGTGTTGATCCAAAGAATGATTGATAAATTTCCCTCTGTTCCCCAGCAAAATTATTTCTTCAAAAACAAAGGAAACCTTCAATTTGAAAACCTAGCTCAAACACTAGGATTGGATCAACTCACCTTCAGTACTGGAGCTGCATATGCCGACTTGGATAACGATGGGGACTTGGATCTTGTCGTCAATAACCTCAATGAACGTGCCTTTGTATACCGAAACAACAGTAACCCTGGCACCACTGCTAACTTTCTCAGCCTAGATCTTGGCAATGCTTTTGGAACCAAAGTTAGAATTCATACGGCTGGAGAGTCTCAAGTCCAAGAATTTCAGCCTGTCAAAGGCTACATGTCATCGGTAGATCCTCGATTGAATTTTGGATTAGGAAAATATACTCTGGTAGATTCGGTACAAATCGATTGGCCTTCAGGAAAGCAAACGGTCCTTAAACACGTGCCTGCCAACCAAGTCCTTTTTCCAAAAGAATTAGATGGAAAAATGGGAAATCCAGTAATCATTCGCATAACTCCTGTCTTCACTCCTACCTTGAACTATCCCTTTCCCTACATTCACCGAGAAAGTGAGTTTGTAGATTTTGATCGGGATCGCCTACGCTTCTGGTCCATCAGCAACGAGGGGCCACGAACGAGCCAAGCCGATATCAATAGAGACGGACGTTTGGAATTAATTATTCCTGGTGCCAAAGGCCAATCAACTTCCCTTTGGAAGCAATCTACCTCTGGCACTTGGACCAACGCCCAAACTTTCCTTTTTGACCAGGATAGTCTATCGGAAGATGTGGTGTCCCACTTCTTTGATGCCAATGGCGATGGAGCAGTTGACCTTTTGATAGGCAGTGGAGGAATTGAATTTTCAGACTTTGCCCCTAGTTACCAGGACCGTTTGTATCTTAATGATGGCAAGGGGAATTTTTCTAAATCCGCGCAGCAATTTTCCCCTACTCCTACTTCTTTTATCCTCAGCTGGGATGGGGACCAGGATGGAGACCTAGACCTGATCATCGGGCAACGTGCCTTTCCCTTTGGTTACGGAATTCCTGTCGGGGTACAGTTTTGGGAAAATGATGGGAATGGAAATTTCGTGGATCAAAGCGCTACCCTAGGCAAGCCTTTTGCTTCCTTGGGTATGCTAACCGATGGAGCACTAGCTGATCTGGATGGAGATGGTAAAACAGAGCTCCTCCTGGCAGGAGAATGGATGGCTCTCCAAATTTTTTCATTCGACAAGGGTGCTTGGAGCGATCGTACTGCACAATTTGGTCTTGAAAACACTATTGGATTTTGGAAGCGACTATATCTTGGAGATATCAATGGAGATGGAAAAACAGATCTGATTGCAGGAAACTTCGGAACTAACTCCAAATTAAGGACCAATACAGAAAAACCCCTTCGGATGGCCATCAATGATTTTGATCAAAATGGCTCTATAGAACATATTTTGCACTTCCAAGAACAGGGGAAAAGCATACCTTTAGTACTCAAAAACACGCTTGTTAGACAAATTCCATCCTTAAAAAAACAAGTGTTGACCTATGCCTCCTACAAAGACAAAACATTGGAAGAGCTCTTTCCCCAATCGGTATGGGCAAATTCATTAATTTTACAGGCAGATAGAATGGAAACTACCCTTTGGATCAACCAAGGAAACGGAAAAATGGCGCAAGAAGAACTCCCTATGGAAGTTCAGTATGCCCCTGTTCATGCCATCACCGTATTTCCAAGACCCGGGAAATCTTCCTTAATTCTTCTTGGAGGAAATGAAAGCCGAATCAAACCTGAACTTGGCACCCAATTAGGTAGTTATGCTTGGGTACTAGAAAAAGATAGTAACAACAACTGGAAAGCCTTAAAACCTCAAGAAAGTGGGCTCTTCGTTTCAGGTGAGATTCGAGATTTTCAATGGATTAAATCCAACAACCAAACACACTTATTCGTATTTCGAAACCATGACAAACCGTTGGTATTTACTGTTCGCTAGTCTTTTCGTTTTGTTTATTTTCTCCTGTACCTCTGAATACCAGCAGCTAGAAAAGCGAGAATTGGAATCTGGGAAAGTGGTAAACCAACTTTTCTTTGGACTGGAACTTGGTATGGACCAAAAACAATTTTTCGAAACCTGCTGGGAGCGCAATAAAGAAGGGGTGCTGACCAATGGTCCAAGTGAACTTTCCGTAGAACACAGCTTGGTATTTCCCTCAGGAAACCCAGGTAAAATGCGCTTCTATCCAAAATTTGAAGAGGGAAAAATCTACCTGATGCCCGTGGAATTTTCCTACGACGGTTGGTCCCCTTGGAATGACTCTCTTAGAGTAGAAGTCCTTCGAGCCGACGTAGTAAAACTTTTTGAACAATGGTATGGGGAAGGATTTATTGAAGTAACCAATGAAGATAAATCCCAAATTGCATTCGTAAAAATGGATGGAAATCGACGCATCCGTGTTTTCAAAAAAACGATTTCTTCAGTTCGTGCAGAAATCGTAGACCTACCTATTCAAAAAAAGCTTAGTCAAAAACCTGAATGAAAAAGCTCCTTGGCGGTTTACTTTACCTTACCCTCTTTAGCACAGCCTGCAACACTAAGGAAAAAATTCCTCCCTTATTTGAGGAGGTTGCTCCCGAATCTTCTGGAGTCAACTTTAAGAACGACCTAACCTTCGATGAAGAATTCAACGTCTTCACTTACAGAAATTACTACAATGGAGGTGGAGTCGCTATAGGGGATGTCAACAACGATGGACTTGCAGACTTGTACTTCACGGCAAACCTAGGCCCCAATCAACTATACCTCAATAAGGGCAATTTTCAATTTGAAAATGTAACTGAAAAGGCAGGAGTGGCCGGTACACGGGCTTGGAGCACCGGAGTAGCCATGGCTGATGTCAATGGAGACGGGTGGATGGACATTTACGTCTGCAACTCTGGCGACGTAAAAGGAGATAACAAACAGAACGAACTCTTTATCAATCAAGGGGATGGGACATTCCAAGAACAAGCAGAAGCCTATGGCCTAGCCGATCAAGGTTTCTCCACCCATGCCGTATTTTTTGATTACGACAAAGACGGTGACTTGGATGTTTACCTGCTCAACAATTCCTACCAAGCCATTGGCACCTTCAATAAAATGCAAAATGAACGGCCTGTTCGTGATCCGGTAGGAGGAGACAAACTCTTCCGCAACGATGGGGAAAAATTTACCGATGTGAGCGAAGAAGCTGGTATCTATGGATCCGTGATTGGGTTTGGCTTAGGAGTTACAATTGGTGATGTGAATCAAGATACCTGGCCAGACATTTTTATTTCCAATGACTTTTTTGAAAGAGATTACCTCTACATCAATAACCAAGACGGTACCTTCACCGAGACTATAGAATCCTCTATGCGCTCCCTGAGTGCTGCCTCCATGGGTGCTGATATTGCCGACCTCAATGGGGATGGACTTTTAGATATTTTTGTGACAGACATGCTTCCAGAGCACCCTACGCGACTCAAGCAGGTCACCACCTTTGAAAGCTGGGATAAGTACCAATTCAATAAAACGCACGGCTACCATTACCAATTTTCCCGCAACATGCTTCACCTCAACAATGGAGACGGAACCTTCAGTGAAGTGGGCAGACTCGCCAATGTAGAAGCTACGGATTGGAGCTGGGGAGCCCTTCTCTTTGATATGGACAATGATGGCAAACGTGACATCTTTGTAGCCAATGGGATCTACCAAGACATCACTGACTTGGATTACCTCAACTTTATCGATGACGAGGACACTAAAGTCAAAATCATTTCTCAAGATGGAGTGGATTACAAAGCACTCATCGATCCTATACCTGTTACTCCCATCCCGAATTATGCCTATAAAAACCATGGTGACCTCCACTTTGAAAATGTTGCAGATCAATGGGGTTTAGGCAAAGCCATACATTCAAATGGAGCCGCTTATGGGGATTTGGATAATGATGGTACCTTAGATTTGGTGGTCAACAACGTAAATGCAACCGCCCAAATATTTAAAAATAAGGGTAAAAGCCTGCAACCAGAGCACCATAGCATACAAATGCAATTGGTAGGTAAAGGAAAAAATACGGGGGCTATAGGCACACAGATTCAAGTTAAAGCTGGCGATCAGGTCTATTACACCGAACAAATGCCCAACCGAGGCTTCCAATCCAGCGTAGATCCAAAAATAACCATTGGTTTGGGTAAAGTCACCCTGATTGACGAGATTAAGGTTTTATGGCCCGATGGAAATTTTACTCAATTGGCTAAGGTACCTGTAGACCAGCTGCTCAAATTAAGTTGGGCAGAAGCTGGAGCAATACCCGAAGGAACTTCCTTTTTTACCGCCCCAAGTCCAGCCAAATTTGTGAAAGAGAGCAACTTGGGGCTTAACTTTACACATCAGGAGAATGAGTTTATTGATTTTGATCGAGATCGATTAACCTACCTGATGCTCTCCACAGAAGGCCCAGCATTTGCCAAAGGGGATGTCAATGAAGACGGCCTCGAAGACTTATTCTTTGGAGGTGCCAAATCCCTTCCTGGCAAACTTTACCTTGCTAAAAAATCTGGGGGATTTACTTACCAGCCTCAAGAAGCTTTTGACCTAGACGCTATTTCGGAAGATACAGATGCTGTATTTTTCGATGCAGACAAGGACGGGGACGCAGACTTATTTGTGACCTCTGGAGGAAATGAATCCGGTTTTGGAAGCCTAGATCTTGCCGATCGCCTCTACCTCAACGATGGCAAAGGCAAATTTACCAAAGGGTTTCATACCGGGCTTATAGGCATTTTTGGAAGTAGCTCTGTAGTCGAACCCCTAGACCTAAACGGAGATGGAGCCATGGACCTCGTGGTGGGAGGCAGACTCGTGCCCTTCACCTACGGAGCCCCTGCAGACACCCAACTCCTCATCAACGATGGTAAGGGAAATTTTACAGAACAATCTGCAAGTTTGGCCCCAGGGTTTAAAGACCTAGGCATGGTCACCGATGCCAAGGTATTGGATTACGATGGAGATGGACTACAAGACTTAGTGGTGGTTGGCGAATGGATGGCACCTACCTTCTTCAAGAATGTGGGTAAAAAACTAGAGAAGATGTCCCTGCCTGGCATGGATAACCTGAAAGGCTGGTACCAAGCCTTAGAAGTAGCAGATTTCAATGGAGATAATAAACCTGACCTAGCCTTAGGTAACCAGGGACTCAATACTCGCATGAAGGGCTCGACTACCCAACCGATTAGAATGTATCTAAATGATTTTGATCAAAATGGATCCGTCGAACAGATATTTACGCAAGAAACAAATGGTGTTTCCATTCCCTACACGCTAAAACACGAACTTGAAAGGCAGGTACCAAGCATCAAGAAAAAATATCTTCGCTATGCCGATTATGCCAACCAAAGTCTGCAAGATATTTTTAGCAAAGAAGTAATAGATCGATCAATTACCCAAGAAATGAACCACCTTGAATCCGGGATTTTACTCAACCAAGGAGCAGGGAATTTTACTTGGCAGCCTTTCCCAGTCTATGGACAGAAATCGTGGATATTTGCAATTCATATCCTAGATATCAACGAGGATGGGGTCCTAGATCTGATCCTAGGAGGTAACTTATCCCATGTAAAGCCTGAGCTAGGAAAATACGATGCAGGATTTGGAGAAATCTTGTTAGGTAATGGAGATGGCACCTTTACTTTTTGGCCCAATCGCATGCATGGCCTTCGCCTAGAAGGGGATGTTCGGGCATTTACCCGATTGGGTAAAAACCAGCTTTTGGTGGTGAAAAACAGTGCTCCTGCAGAAATTTGGAAGTATTGATGGCCATGCAAATCCGCATACCCTTCCTGCTTTTGGGACTAAGCATCTTGGATTCCGCCTGTGATACCCCCAAAGAAGATCCTCTTTTTTTACTAAAAAATCCAGAGGACACTGGTCTTCGCTTTGAAAACCGACTGCAGTCCACCGACGAGGAAAACATACTGGATTACCTCTACTTTTACAACGGAGGTGGAGTAGCAGCAGGAGATCTTGACAACGATGGACGAGTGGATCTGTACTTCACGGGCAATCAGGTGCCCAATAAACTGTTTCGCAACAAAGGAAATTTCAAATTTGAGGACCTTACAGATAGTGCAGGAGTAAGCGGAGATGGAGGCTGGTCTACCGGCGTCACCATGGCCGATGTGAATGGAGACGGACTCTTAGATATTTACGTTTGTCAGGTGGGAAAATTGGGTAAGGCTGCAGGAAGCAACAAACTCTATATCAACCAAGGGCAATTTAACTTCAAAGAATCTGCAGCCGCCTATGGCCTAGCTTATTCTGGGTATTCCACCCATTCGGTATTTTTTGATTACGACAGAGATGGAGACTTGGACCTGTATTTACTCAACCACAACGTCAAGTCTCCAGAGGTATTTGCCAAAGCAGAAAATAGAAACATTCCCGATCCAAGCGGAGACAAACTTTACAAAAACCTTCTCGCAGAAGGGAAAATAGGCTTTGAAGACGTCACCGTAGCTTCTGGCATTTATTCCAGCATCCTTGGCTTTGGATTGGGTGTAGCTGCCGAAGATTTTAACGAAGACGGGTGGCTTGACCTTTACGTATCCAACGACTTTACAGAAAACGATTACCTCTACCTCAATCAGCAGGACGGTACGTTTAAGGAATCCTTGGCTGAGATGATTTCATCTACTAGCCGCTACAGCATGGGCA
>Ga0194129_10004528_pt1 | contig 18371 bp, 13 predicted proteins | sample TA2KigCa35mmetaG_FD_150862 | JGI IMG/M metagenome (GOLD analysis project Ga0194129, IMG submission 150862) | Freshwater microbial communities from Lake Tanganyika, Tanzania - TA2015038 Kigoma Deep Cast 35m | ecosystem: Environmental > Aquatic > Freshwater > Lake | place: Tanzania: Lake...
ACCAAATGCTTGGGGGTTTTATGACATGATGGGATTATGCTATGAATTAGTAGAGGATTTGTGGGATGGGAAAGATGAAGAATATAAAAAGAAAATAAGAAATGAAGGTATCATTTTGGTTGATCCTCTATGTTTAGATGTAAATCAAAAGCAAGCTTCACACAGTAGTATTGCATATAGACAAATAAAACCAAAAGAACATTTGCGTGATATACTAAAAGGTATTGATTTAACTGACCCTATAACTGATAGGGATTTTACCTATAAGGACATTAGCTTTAGACATTTGATTAAGAATGATGTAAAAAGTTTTTTTGCACCTATTACAAGAGGGATTAGCTTTAGGATTGCAAGAAATGGTTTTTGATTTATCAAAAATACTTTTTTAACAAGCAAAAAAAAATGTAGAATAATGTAAATACAAAAATGCTTGTGTAACAAGGGTTTACTAAATGATAAAAGACATATCTAAGAAAAATATAAAACAAAAAAAGATGCTTGTGAGTAGGAACTTAATAGATGACACTAAAAAAGACTTACAGCTTTTTAATGTTAATTGTATTGGTATCCATACAAATAAGGAAGGGCAAGCATATTTTTTGAATAAAAAAAGACTTGCAGGTGATGTCAAAACCTATGAAATCAAAGCATTTGATACAAAAATTTCTTTCAATATGAAATATTGTCCAAAGGGTTCATTCGAAAGAGGTTTAGATGAAAAGGAATCCAAAGTCCAAAAAAAATGTCAAATGAAACAAGGGTTTTGGATAAGTGAATCACTTGTCACTGTGGACTTGTTTTTGATGGTCATGGGATGGATAGATAAGGAGCATTATGACAACAAAAATCCAAAAACAATCGTTGAGGGTTTGACATGGTATACTTGTATTGACTTTTGTAATAAGCTAAGTAAATTGTTGGGCTTTGAACCTTGCTATATAGTTGATGGAATCAAGCCTTATTCCATAAAGGATTTTAGATACCCACAAATAAAAGAATCAAAAGTTAGTTTAAATGTTGGTGCAAATGGCTTTAGATTACCAACACAAACAGAGTGGGAATATGCAGCTAAAGCCAATCAAAGCTTCAAATTTGCTGGTAGTGATGATTTGAATGAGGTTTGTCAGCATAATGGTGCATATAGTGATGCTTTGGGTTTGCAACGAAAAGAATTAGTGAAGCCAAATAACCAAAAAGAAAAAACCCCTAAGCAATTCAAACCAAATGCTTGGGGTATTTATGATATGAATGGTTTCACACAATGGTGTGTAGATAACTATATAAAGGCTGATGATCCCAAGCATAACGAACAATTTTATTACCCAAAATATTTTGTGAGTGAGGCATATAATAAGCCATACGATCGTAAATCTATGATAGACCCTTTTTTGTTTTTTGACAATGAAATATCTCTACGAGAAGCTAGGGGGGGATCGCCTTTGAAGTCTTGTGATAGACCTGATTTTTTGAATGGGCATAGAAGGGGTTTAGTTGGGGCTAATGCAGAGGGTAGTATTCGTTTAGTTCGTAATGATTTACCTAAGTAAGTCATAGGTATTTTTTCAAAAAATGTTTGCTTTTGGAATGCTGAAAATACTTTTTAAACAAACCCAAAAAAATGTAGAATGCATAGAAATAGCAAAATGTATTTCAAAAATATAGGGATTACTAAATGATAAAAGACATATCTAAGAAAAATATAAAACAAAAAAAGATGCTTGTGAGTAGGAACTTAATAGATGACACTAAAAAAGACTTACAGCTTTTTAATATTAATTGTATTGGTAGCTATACAAATAAGGAAGGGCAAGCATATTTTTTGAATAAAAAAAGATTTGCAGGTGATATCAAAACCTATGAAATCAAAGCATTTGGCACAACAATTTCTTTCAATATGAAATATTGCCCAAATGGCTCATTCGAGAGAGGTATAGATCAAGATGATATTAACAATAATACTATGCTACTACAAAAAATGGATAGATCTAAAACATTGGCAAGACATTGTGGTCCAAAAGCGACATGTCAAATCACAAATGGGTTTTGGATGAGCGAATCACTTGTTAATAAGGAATTGTTTTTGAAAGTTATGGGATGGTTTCGTGCAGATGTTGATGAAAACCTACAAACGATTGTTGATAATTCAACATGGTTCACTTGTATTGATTTTTGTAATAAGCTAAGTAAAATCTTAGGATTAGAGCCTTGCTACATTGTTAAGGATGTTGAGATTTGGACTCATACTAGAGAACCTGAAATAAAAAATGCAAAGGTTAGTTTAAATATGGGGGCGAATGGGTTTAGATTACCAACAGAAACTGAGTGGGAATATGCAGCTAAAGCTGGTCAAATCTTTAATTTTGCAGGTAGTAACAATTTGAATGAGGTTTGTCAGCATAATGGACACTATGAACTTGGAAGAAAACTTGTAAAAACAAATCATAAAAAAGAAAATATACCAAAGCAATTCAAGCCAAATGCTTGGGGTATTTATGATATGAGTGGATATACTCAATGGTGTATAGATTTCTATCAATCTTATTCAGCTATCGAATCCTTGAAAGGTCAAGATCAATTTTATGTACCAAAATATTTTGTAGATGAATCTTACAATAAACAATATGATCGTACATCTAAAATAGATCCATTTTTGTTTAGTGATAATGTAACTTATATTCAAGGTAGAGTGCGTAGGGGGGGGAGTCCATCTAAGGAATGTATCGATCCAATTTTTTTGAATGTATATAGGATTGGTGGAATCCCATCTCAAACTGATGGTGGTATTCGTTTGGTTTGTAATGATTTACCTAAGTAAGTCATAGGTATTTTCTTAAAAAAAATGTTTGCTTTTGAAATGTTGAAAATACTTTTTAAACAAACCAAAAAAATGTAGAATGCATAGAAATAGCAAAATGTATTTCAAAAATATAGGGTTTACTAAATGATAAAAGACATATCTAAGAAAAATATCAAAGAAAAAAAAATGCTTGTAAGCAGAAACTTAATAGATGAAACTAAAAAAGATTTACAGCTTTTTAATGTTAATTGTATTGATAGCCATACAAATAAGGAAGGGCAAGCATATTTTTTGAATAAAAAAAGACTTGCAGGTGATGTCAAAACCTATGAAATCAAAGCATTTGATACAAAAATTTCTTTCAATATGAAATATTGTCCAAATGGCTCATTCGAGAGAGGTGTAGATCAAGATGATATTGATAATAATGCTGTGCTACAACAAATGGATAAATATAAAACATTGGAATATAAAAAATTGGTATTGGTAAAAAATTGTAGCCCAAAAGCAATATGTCAAATCACAAATGGGTTTTGGATGAGCGAATCACTTGTTACTAAGGAATTGTTTTTGGAAGTTATGGGATGGATTCGTGTAGTAGATGATGACGAAAACCTACAAACGATTGTTGATAATTCAACATGGTTCACTTGTATTGATTTTTGTAATAAGCTAAGTAAAAAATTAGGATTAGAGCCTTGCTACATTGTTAAGGATGTTGAGATTTGGACTGATAGTAGAGAACCTGAAATAAAAAAAGCAAAGGTTAGTTTAAACATGGGGGCGAATGGGTTTAGATTACCAACAGAAACTGAGTGGGAATATGCAGCTAAAGCTGGTCAAATCTTTAATTTTGCAGGTAGTAACAATTTGAATGAGGTTTGTCAGCATAATGGACACTATGAACGTGGAATAAGACATATACAAAAAAATCATAAAAAAGAAAATATACCAAAGCAATTCAAGCCTAATGCTTGGGGTATTTATGATATGAGTGGATATACTCAATGGTGTATAGATTTCCATTTACCCTATTCAACTATCGAATCCTTGAAAGGTCAAGATCAATTTTATGTACCAAAATATTTTGTAGATGAATCTTACAACAAACAATATGATCGTACATCTAAAATAGATCCATTTTTGTTTGGTGATAATGTAACTACTAATAACGAGAGAGTAGTTAGGGGGGGGAGTCCATCTAGGGAATGTATCGATCTAAATTTTTTGAATGTACATAGGGATAGTAAATTCCCATATCAAGCTGAGGGTGGTATTCGTTTGGTTTGTAATGCTTTAGCTAATTCAACAATAGTTCGTCATGATTTGAAAAATAACCAATAGGTATTTTTTGAATTTGAAAGTATAGTTCAAAAAGTTTTTGTGAAATTAGAGTAAACCTGTGTAGTATGGTTTTTTGTGGATAAAAATGCTTGAATTGATCGAGCAACATGACTAGCTAATTTTGGTGGAACTGCATTACCAATTTGCTTATATTTGCTAGTCAAATTACCCTTAAAATCTATTTCAATTGGGAATGTTTGAATGATGGCTGATTCTTCCCATGATAATCTTCTTGTATCCCCATCGCCAAATGACCATAATTCCTTGTGTATTTGAATCATATTGGGTGATGATGGGTGTAATGGTATTTGCTTTGCCATTGCAGGAATAGTAAATGATACTTGATCCCAATTTCTTTTCCTATTTCTTGACATATATCTTGACGAGAATGGCATAGGGCAGACATTTTTTGAACTAATGGGTATGTCTAGGTTTTTGATAACACTCAAATCAACCTTATTGCTAGATGGTGTAGGGAAAACAAAGGCATTATTGTTTTTCAAATCCTTTCTAAAGCCTATTATAAAAACTCTTTTACGATCCTGTGGTACATCATAATCTTTAGCATTCACCAAGTAGGTATTTACATCATATCCCTTGCTTGAGAAATCTTGAATGATGGCATCAATAATCAAACCATCACCAAGCGAAAGAATCCCACTTACATTTTCTGCAACAAAGCAAAGGGGTTGTTTTTCAAAAACAATATCCACAAAGCTTTTGTAGAGAGAATTACGAGAGTCATCGATCTTTCTAGGACCTGCTAGACTAAAGCCTTGACAAGGGAAACCACCAATAATGATATCCGAATAAGGAATTCGACCCATAGGTATTTTCCTAATATCACCTTGAATGATTTCAGCTCTTGACCATGACTTGTGTGTTTCACAAGAATCCTTGTCAAAATCGTTAGCCCAAATAACATCAAAGCCTTCCTGTTGAAAGCCTAAATCAAAGCCACCAGCACCTGAGAAAAGAGAAACCACAGTAAAGGGTCTAGGGAATTGCATTGGTCAATCTCGCTTTTGTGTGTGTTTTATGTGTTTTTGTTTATTTGTAAAATTGAAAATGAGCATACACTATACACACAAATCAAAATAGTATTTTTTGAATAAAAGAGAAACAAAGCCTATTTTGAATTTTATTTGGTAGATTGACTTATACAAATTAAAAGGCTTTTGTTTTTGGGTAGAAATATGCTAATTTAGTCAATCCCAAAAACAAGGATTTACCTAAAAATGAATCAAGAAATAATCAAAAAAATGCTAAAAAAGGATTGTGATAGTAAAAGTGTTTTATTTATAGATGATTATAGAAAAAACTTTTTGAACAAAAAGAAATTATCTTTAGAGAGTGTTAGTTTGACTAATGTGTTGTCAAGAGATAAGACGAATGACCTACACAACAAGAAAAATTATCGTAATCAAGGTGATAGGGTAATCTATTCAATCAAAGGGGTAGAGTTTAGCTTGATATATTGTGATAAGGGTATATTTGTGATGGGTGATGAAGATTTTTTATATAGTAAATACTCGCCATTTTTGACAAAACCAACGATAGAAAGTATAGAACAACCATTTTTGTTAGGAGAAACAATAGTAACACAAGAATTGTATAGTGTAGTAATGGGTTGTAATCCAAGTCATTTCAAAAGCGAAATGCTTTATCCTAATGCACCAAAGCACCCAATAGAAATGGTTTCTTGGTATGATGCAATTGATTTTTGTAATAAGCTAAGTGCTTTACAAGGATTTGAGCCATACTACAAAATGATAGATATGGTTAAGAAAATAGGATCGAATGATACTTATAGTATCCAAGAAGCCAAATTAGAAATTGTGAATAATGCTAATGGGTATCGATTACCACTTACAAAAGAATGGGAATATGCAGCTAAGGCGAATACAAAAAACATCTTCTCAGGGGTTTCAAATGTAAATGATGTTTGGATACAAGATTATATATGGTGTAGAGAAAATTCAGAAACAAAAACACAGATAGTGGGTAGTAAAAAGCCAAATGATTGGGGCTTTCATGACATGAATGGCAATGTATGGGAATGGAGTTTTGATATACATAAAGGGCATAGCTACAAAAGTGGGGGGTCTTTTAGAGTATCACTAGAGTTTGATTACCTATTAAGATGTACATCACATATTCATACACACAAAACTACTTGTGAAAGGGAACTTGGATTTCGTATAGCTAGAAGTGATGTATGTTGATTCAAAAAAATATTCTTTGAAAAGTTTTTTGTAATTTTTTTTTTGTAATTTTTTTTGAATATTTTAAATTGGTAATAGACAAACAAAGGATTGCTAAATGAGAAAAGACACAACAAAAAAGTTTTTGGGTAAAGAAAATAGATATTTAGGAAGAATGATGTCTAAAAATTGTTATACTTTCATATTCAGAAAGAAATTAAATATAAATGCAAATCAAATAAGCTATGATAAAATAGAGTTTAGGCAATTATTTAGTGCTAAAAAAATTCTAAGTAGTACAAAATCGATGATAACCAATGAAGCATTAAAAAAAGGAGACAAATTCCAATATGTTTTAGGAAGGAATGGTAAGAGAATAGAATTTAATATCATATATTGTGATAAAGGTTCTTTTACAATGGGTTCAGATGATCCAAAGGATAAGAATCCAAAGAAACAAGTAGAAATAAAAAGCCCCTTTTGGTTAGGTGAAACAGAGGTAACACAAGAATTTTATAAATTAGTAATGGACGAAAATCCTAGCCACTTTCAAGGGAATAAATATCCTGATTCAAATAAAAGACCTATTGAAAATATAGGTTGGATCGATGCAATACTTTTTTGTAATAAATTAAGTAAGTTGATGGGTAAAGAGCTATATTATAAAGTGTTTTGTCTCAAACATTATGATTATCAAACAGGAGTTACAGATGAATATGTAGATTTGATAACTCTCAATAAAAAAGCGAATGGGTTTAGATTACCTTCAATCGAAGAGTGGGAGTATGCTGCGAAGGCAGGCACTAATAATAGATGGTCAGGCACTGATGATCCAAACAAGCTAGGAGAGTATGCTTGGTTTGGGAGTGGGTGGTCGGCTGATAGGCAGAATCGAGAGGGATCAACACATCCTGTGGCAACTAAAAAACCAAATGAATGGGGCTTTTATGATATGACTGGGAATGTGATGGAGTACATTGATAATGAGTATAGAAAACCAATTGTAGGATACCAATATTTTGATTTAAAGGGGGGGGATTATTGTAGAAAAGAATCTGATATTAAAATTATAACAGAGTTCAAGGATGGGGCAAACTCACCAGACCAAAATAAAGGCTTTCGTATTGCAATAGCATCTCTTTGCTAATTCAAATCTAATCATCTTGAAACCAATACTTAATCGAAAAGAAATAGCTTGATTTCTATGAAAAAAGAGCAGCAACTTAGTTCTTTTTGCATTTTATATTTTTTTCAAAAAGTTTTTTTTGTAATTTTTTTTTTGATAGTATTGTATATTGATATTACAAAACTAAAAGGATTGCTAAATGAGAAAAGACACAACAAAAAAGTTTTTGGGTAAAGAAAATAGGTTTTGCAAACGATTTACATCTATTGATGTTATTCGCTTTGTGCAAAGACAAAACAAAAAAGGCTTAGGAATTAAGCAAAAGAATAATGATTTAAAAATAAGCTATGACTTAATAGAATTTAGGAATTGCTTTGCTTTGGAAAAGCTTCCAATTAATACAATAAGCAATAGGAATATTTTGTTGCCAAGTGATAAAATAAAATTTTCTATATCAAGCAATAGCCAAAAAAGAGAATTCAATATGGTGTATTGTGATGCTGGTGAATTTACGATGGGTGTTGATGCTGAAAATTACGAGTATCCTGAATCATCTAGATACACAAACAAGGTTGTCATAGATGAACCATTTTGGATTAGTGAAACAAAAATCACAAGGGATGTTTGGGATATTGTAATGCAAAAAAATAGATACACTACAAAGGTAACAAAAGCGAATAGTAAGCATCCAATTACTGATATAACATGGTATGATGCTATATTGTTTTGTAATACCTTAAGTAAGTTACACAACAAAAAGCCATTCTACATATTTAATTGGGATGTTAGAGAAAGGCGAGAGTACATGGAAAATGGGTTTATGGATGATGATGGAAACATTGTTGAATTAACTCAAATCTCTGATATATTTATTGATAAGAATGCGAATGGTTATAGATTACCCACAGAGATAGAGTGGGAATATGCAGCACTAGCTAATTGTGATTACTTATATGCAGGTAGTGATAATCCAGATGAGGTTGCTTGCTATGACTTAGATGAAATGATAAATGTAGCTACTAAAAAACCAAATGCTTGGGGTTTGTATGATATGTCAGGTCTAGCATATGAATTTTGTCATGATGAGTGGATTGAAGATATTTACAAAAAAAGAAAAGATTCTATAGTAAATAACAAAATTGTAGAGCATGAATTATCTATAGATGGGAATTTTGCAGATAAACGTGTTTTAAGATCTAGTCCTTTGTCTAGTTCCAAAAATAGTGTAGGGGTTTTAGAATGGGCAAGAATAAGGGTTAGGTCATTTGATCATGCGCAAGCTAAAGGGGAAGAAATTAGCTTTAGAATAGTATGCCCATTCGAAAATACATTAGCTTTTTGATTTTCTTGATCCCTTTTACCTAAAACGAAGATTGGTAATGTTCAAAAAACTCAAATTTTGAACACATTGAATCGCTAATGTTCAAAATTTGAGTTTTTTGAACATTAGTTTTTGTAATCAAAAAAACTCAAAAAACTATTATGTTTTTGGTATGATTTTAATACAATAGGCTATGATATTGAAAAAGAGATTACAAATGAGAAAAGATACAACAAAAAAGTTTTTATCTAAAAATAAAGAAATAAAAGACATGACACCCCCAATGTGCTTTTGGTTATTCATGCAAAACAAAGGTAATATTCTTGGCTATGACATAATAGAATTCAAAAATAGTTTGGTGTTAGAATCAAAAATGTCAAAAGATAATGATAGCAACAAAATAACAAATCGAAAAACAGAATCCATACCAAATAGACATGGTAAATTCTACCCTAGCACCCAATTCAATATGATATATTGTCCAAAGGGCTCATATGTGAGTTCAAAGGACAAATTGAAAAGAGCAAAAAAAGTAGACCATTTTTTTTTGAGTGATACCCCAATTACATTTCAATTGTACACACAAATCATAGGTTCAATGCCTGCAAACTATAAAATCAATGAAATCAATAATCCCATAACAAACATATCTTTTGTAGATGCTATCAAATTTTGCAATGCTTTGAGTGAAAAGCAAGGTTTAGAGAAATGCTATACCTTAAAAATAGATCAATTAAACGATCATTGGTCAGAAGAAAATGAAATCTTGAGAGAATTACATTGGGATTTTCAAAAAAATGGTTATAGGTTGCCTACATATGATGAATGGGTGTATGCAGCTAAAGCAAATACAAACAACAAATGGTTTGGAACTAATGATATTGATCAAGTTGATGATTATCTATGGTATGAATTAAATTCAAACAACCAAAAACACAATGTGGCAACAAAAAAGCCAAACACTTGGGGATTTTATGATATGGGTGGAAATGTATATGAATGGTGTACAATGGATAAAAATGTTCTCGATACAAAATCAGGGTTTGGTTTAGTAGGATTCGCATGTGGGACAAACAAAATACTATTGAAATATTTAAGCGAAATCGAATCTTTTTACTATGATTCAGATAAATTGAATAGTGAATACCAAAAAAGTACCATTGGTTTTCGTATCGCAAGAACGATTCCTTATTGAAAGGATTGAAAAATGATTAGCAACCAAACAAAAAAGTTTTTTGGATATAAAAATGGAATTCATAGGGAATCATTATTGTTTCATGAATCAAGCAGATATTTTGTAGGTAGGAAAAAACATTTACTTGGGCAATTAGGACGAACTAGATTGACTAATCTAGCATCTTTGAATATTGAAAACAACATTAACCAAATTAGAAATTTAGTTTGTGGTGATAAAATAGAATGTCATTTGGATGACATTAGCTATAACATGATATATTGTGAATCAGGTGATTTTTTGATGGGTTCATCAATCGAAAGGTGTAACAACCCACAAAAATTAGAGAGAATAGACCAAGCCTTTTTACTTGCTGAAACAGAGGTTACACAAGAGTTTTATGAAAAGGTGATGGAATGGAATACTAGCCATTGGAATATTAGATTATTTGAGAGATGGGGCATAGACAAAAAAGAAACTAAAAAACTACCAATAGAAACATTAACATGGTTGCAAGCAGTTGAATTTTGCAACAAATTGAGTGAATTGTCAAATTTAGATTTATGCTATGATTTTAGGAATTGTATCATTGTCATATTCAAAGGTGATGAATTATTGGATCAAAAAGAAAGTGATTCAAAGAACAAATTTTATGATTTGGTTATTGAAACAATCGAATCTGAACAAATTGATATATACTATAATGATGAGATAGATGATGATGTTTTATATTCAGCAGATATATGGTTGTATTATGAACACCCTCTACACAAACAAAAAACTAATAGCAAATCACATATGCAAAAGAAAATGAAAAGCGATACTAAAATAATTATGTATAATTTGTATGTTGAAAAAAGAAAAAGAGATAAGAACAACATGGATTATTTATATAGTGAATACCCTATAAGTGACATAGAACAAGCCTTAGACCCATTTAGAAATGGTTATTGGACATATAATACAATGAAAAATGGCTATAGATTACCAATGAGTAAAGAATGGGAATATGCAGCTTTAGCAGGAACAAACAACAAATGGTCTGGTTGTAATGACAATGCAAGTTTGAAGGAATATGCTTGGTTGTGGGACTCTGCCCATGATGTAAAACATAATGTATCTACCCCCCAAGAAGTAGCTACAAAAAAGCCAAATGAATGGGGTTTTTATGATATGGTTGGTAATGTTTGGGAATGGTGTAATGACAAAAAAGTTTTTTATGAAACTGAATCCCATCGTTGCCTTCGTGGTGGCTCTTTTGTAAGTATGCTAGTAGATATTGATGAAGATGGGAAGTATAGTGAGGAAATAAGACATATTAGCAAACAGCTTTTTGTAAAAGAAACAGATTATGAAAGTTGTATAGGCTTTCGTATTGCTAGAACAATTGGATAAAACAAAGGACAAAAAAGTAGGTGATATATGAATCAAGACATAAGCAAAAAGTTTTTACTAAATATTGAAAAAAATAAATATAGAACTATAGCTAAAATAATATCTATGGAAACGATTGAGATTGATAATTGTATGATGTCTATGGATTTGGTTTCATTTTTGAAAAAGAAAAGAAACCACATAAACTACAAAAAAATGAGTTTGTCTAATCTTTTGGCAACGCAACCAACAAAAGTAGAAATGACCAATGATCTACCAAAATCGAATAGTATCAAAATAGTGCGAAGCTTATCAAAAGCCAAAAAGGAAATAAAATTTAGAATGATATATTGTGCAAAGGGAAATTTCTCTTGGCAAACAAATATTGGGTGGGATAAGCCAGAATATAAGCAAGAAAAGATAGAACAAGCATTCCTTCTTGGTGAAACTGAGGTAACTCAAGATGTTTATGAATTCGTAATGGGGGGAAACCCTAGTTCATTCAAAAAAGAGTTCTTTGAAGAACATGGAGTATATAACAAAGATACCCAAAAACTACCTGTGAGCTGTGTTAATTGGACTAATGCAGTTGTTTTTTGTAATAGGCTAAGTGAAATGTCCAATCTACAAAAATGCTACCAGCTACAAAAAGCAATCGTTATTATATTCAAAGGCGATATTGAGTATGGCGAAAAAGCTAAAAGGAAGGAAAGAGATAGCTTTTATGAAACCATCAAAAAAAGTTTAATGAGTCTTTATGATTGTATTGTTTATTATGATAAAGATGTAGATGCTAAGACCTTGTATTCTGCAAAGCTATGGCTATATTATGATCACCCTAATTTAAATATGGATGGTCGAAATAGCATAGAAAATAGAAAAAAAAAGGAAGAAAAAGCAAATAAAGCCTATATAGGATTACAGATTTGGCAATATAATTTGTTTGAGTATATCTTAATGGAGAAGGGTTTTGGGAAATTGTATGAATATGAAGAATACATTTTCAAAGTTCTTATATTCGAACGTATAGCAGATGCTTGTAAAAAAGAATATGTATGTGATGTAAAAAAGAATGGGTATAGACTACCACTAAGCAAAGAGTGGATGTATGCTGCTAAAGCTGGAACAAACAACAAATTCTCTGGGACAAGCGATGAAACAGAATTACTTGAATATGCTTGGATTCAAGATAATGTAGAAAGTAAGGGGGAATTGAAAGATGCCAATGATTACACTATAAAAACAACACAATGTGTGGCAACTAAAAAACCAAATGAGTGGGGTTTTTATGATATGAATGGCAATGTATGGGAATGGTGTAATGATAGAATTAATTTGTTTGATGAAATGGAATGTAGCAAACTACCATCAAATTCACCAGAACGAATATTGTATTATAGTAGTTATTGTAATCTTGGGGGGAGCTATTTTTCAACAAATCAATATCGTATTTTTCGATCCTATGTTCTTTATATAGAAAAAAAGTCTTTTGAAAATATTTTAACTGCAGGAAATGAACAAGGTATTCGTCTTGCTAGAACGATAAATATATGAAAAATATTTTTCTTTTTTGCAATATTTTTTGAGTAGCTTGGTTATGTGATTACCAAACAATAGCAGGTAGTGAAAAAACTGCTAATACGATAGCATACACAAAACAAGGAATGTATGAAAACACAAAAAACTCTTATGGATCAAGTCCTATCTATGCATAGTCCATTCTTCGAAACACAAACAAATGGTACAAACAAGGTACAAGTTTTTACAGCATATGACAAGCAATTGTTTGCAACAATCGATGTTAGTCAAGAAAATGAAGATACACCATTTATCAATGGTGTAAAAACAAGAGTTGAACACCAAAATAGCGAAAGTCCAATGCGAGCATCTAGTCCATCGGCAATTCAAAATGTGCTTGAAACATGGATTTGTCGAAAAATGATTGAGAATGCCACAACACTAGATGATTCACTTTTAGATCATGCCATATTCTTAGTTCAATACTATGTAGGTAAATTAAGCCTATTCCCCAATGCTGAAAGATTTGTCAATTGGAAGGCTTGTGGGAATCGATTACAATATGGTAATCTATCTATTTTGGTAGGTGCTGACAAGTCTTTGATTGCTCAAATCGAACATAAGAAAAAGGTTTATAGTCAGGTTTTACCTTTTGTTGTGGGGGATGTTCCAACAATTAAGGCGAAAAGATTTGAAAGTGCGATAGAATTTTTTGTGGCTACTAAGAAATCTTTAGGCTTGAAAATCGAGCCACACCAAATAAAGCTTTGTTCAAGTGATTTCCAAAAGGATTATACACAAGCAACTTGAATTTTGTGATTATATGGTTCTGATCTAAGTGAATGGGATTGAATACCTACAACATTTTTATGTACAATCAAAAAACTTTTTCATTTTTACTTTTGTATGTATATTGAGTACATTACAAGAAAAATGAAACAAAGTGTAGGTATTGAATAAAATGAGAACAAATATTACCAAAAAGCTATTGGCAGGGCAGCCATTGGAAAATCAAAAAACAATAAAAAACATTCAATATGGTGATCTTGATTTTTCTTTGTCTATTTTTACAAAAGCATTTAAGAAAACAAAATATCGCCCATGTATGTTAAATGAATTTCGTGATGTTGAAATCAAACAAGATAAAGATAGTCATAGTTTTTTCTACTCAATACTATTGCCATTTTTACTAAATAAAAAAATGTTGAATATCATCGATATTGTGAAAATAAGTAGATTATGCAATCCTTGTGTGATTGAATCGCATATGAGTGAATCGTATCTAATTGAATCGTATCTAATTGAATCGCATTTAAGTGAATCGCATTTAAGTGAATCGCATTTAAGTGAATATCATAAACTTAATCACTTTGTAGCTTACAAAAATAGATATCGATTAGTTTATTCCAAAATACCTGCCCAAAAAAATATGAACAAAGAGCGATATACTATATGTTCTATGTATCAAAGCAAAAAGCAACATACTCTTGGTAATATAAGTTTTGATATGTTTCGATTTGAAAATGATGTGTTGAGATTTGAAAATGTTGATTTTGCAATGTCTGAAACCATAGTGTCAAATGAATTGTTTGAATTTGTCATGGGCTACGAAATTGATGGAATGGGGTATATTGAAGCTATGTATTTTTGCAACAAGTTGAGTGAAATTTTCAACTTGAAGCCATATTACAAAGTTTCTATTTTTTTAGAAAATTGGTCATATACATCTAACTATAACTATGATAAAAAATATGAAGAGATTCATAGTAAATTGAAAGATAAAAAAAACTATGTTCTTGGTGGTAATGGTTTTAGATTACCAAATATCGAAGAAAAGCGAACTTTTGAATCTATTAATGATCCCAATCCATTAGATGAAACATGGGAAATAATAGAGAATACAAAATTTGTTTATGATAATATGACAAAAGAAAAAACATATTATATGAGTATTTCAAATTCAAATAAACAAGAAATAAAGTATGGACGTCTAGAATCAGAAGCAGAAGGTCAATACGATATCAAACTTCGTATTGCTAGAACAATAAACCAATAAACATATAGCTTATATTTTGATGTGAATGTTGTTTCTAAGCGAATAGATGAATTACAATATGAGCATGAAGCTATCAACAATAGGCATATGACATAGGATATAAGCTAAAAAACTTTTTCATTTTTACTTTTGTATGTATATTGAGAGCAATACAACCAAAAAGGTACAGGTGGGAAAATGAAACAAGATATCTTAAAAAAAATGCTTAGAAAAGACACAAGCATAAAAATGAATAACTTACTATTTGACACATCGAGTAGATTGTTTTTGAATAGAAAAGCTAGGTTTTTGGAGCAAAGCGATTTGGATTTGTACAATGTTGTTTCCTTTGAAAAAGAAAACCTATTCAATCGAATAGATAATTATGCATTCAACAAGAAAATTGAATACATTGTTGAGGATATACAAAAAAGTCAAAAGATAACATTCAATATGATACATTGTGATGTTGGTGAATTTTTCTTACCTACTAGCATCGGTTCGTTTCTCAATAGAACAATAACAGATGATTTTTATGGTAATGTTGATGAGGATGGTGATAGTAAAAATCCTAATGCTTATTCGCCAAAGCAAATGAAAAAGCCATTCTTGCTAGGGGAAACTGAGATCACAGTAGAATTATACCAAGCGATCATAGGACTTGATGCTGATAACAATGACCTTAAATTCCCTGCATTGTCTGTTTCATGGTACAATGCAATATTGTTTTGTAATCGATTAAGTGAGATATTAAATTTTGAAAAATGCTATCGAATACCCTACAAAAAAATGAAAGATGAAAATGAAGATGATGACTATTATGGCATGAGTGATGATAGTCTTTTAGATATGGATGATGATTTCGATGATCTCGATGATTTGGGCGATCTTGACAGTTTTTTAGAGCAAGAAGAAGAAAGAGAACAAATATTATGGGACGATCAACATGATATTGATATTGGTGAGTATGAGCCTATCTATGAAAAAATAGAATGTAATTTGAATGCAAATGGGTTTAGATTACCAACACTTGATGAATGGGAATATGCTGCTATGATGGGGAAGGTGGAATCCCCCTATAAAACATTTGAAGATTATGCTAACTACTCTAAATATGATTTTGATCAAATACCTAAAGATGTAGGTTCTAAACAACCAAATCAATGGGGTTTTTATGATATGCTAGGTAATGTTTCTGAGTGGTGTAACGATAAATTCAAAAATTTTTACAAAAATAGTTCAAAGGATTATATATTAGCACTTGGGGGATCATTCAAAAATAAATATTATGGGGATGATTGCGAAATAGGAAGTGCTAATGGGGCTGATAATGATATAGGCTTTAGAATAGCAAGAAGTGTGATATGAAAATATATTTTTTTATACAATATTTTGTATAATGGTATCATATCAAGAACAAAGGACTTCATAATATGAAAAAAGATTTACTTAAAAAGTTTTTAAAAGATAGTGTGAAAATATTAAATTCTGATATTTCCTACTTAGAATCACTAGAAATTTTAGATCCAAGATGTGTATCAAAAGGATTTATAGATGCAGATTTTCTTAATGCGAAACAAATACTCGAATTCATTTTTGGAATCAAAATAAAAAATGAGTTGGTTGTGAATAGGTTTTTGGATGAATCATTATTTTTCAATAGAATATTTCCATATAGAATAAAGCAAAAATATTCTAAATCAATTAATCCAAAAACAATAAGATTCAATATGTTACATTGCCCTAAAGGTGTCTTGATTTCTGAAAACGATGTAGGAATAATTTCATCACCTAATGTAAAATATTATGGTAATGGTAGGGAAATAGACACAACAAATTTGATGAAAAAACAAATAAATATTCATATTGAAACAAATGGTTTTTGGTTAGGGGAAATAGAGGTCACACAAGATTTGTGGGAATCCATCATGGGATGGAATTCAGCATCAAATCTTGATCGTAGTCATTCAAACGATATGATACTATTGCCTATGGAAAATATTACATGGTTTGATACACTTGAATTTTGTAATAGATTGAGTAAGCTAATGGGGTATGAGCAATGCTTTGAATATACTAGATATAATAGAGAAGAAGGACATATTGTTTATATGGAAAATTTAAAGTGGAACAAGAATGCCAATGGCTTTAGACTCCCAATTGCACTAGAATGGTTTTATGCTGCAAAAGCTAATTGTAATTTCGATTTTGTAGGTTCAAATGACCCCTTTGACATAGCATGGCCAAATATGAGTTCTGCTGCCTATTATGAAACTAATGCAAAATCAATATATCCTTCAAAGCTATTTGAACCTAATGCTTGGGGATTTTATGACATGAATGGTAATGTGTCTGAATTAGTTTTGAATATTACAGGAATGCCCCAAACATTTATCATGGATTCTAACACGATAGTAGACATCAATATGTTGGACAAATTTAATATAGGTAGTTTTCCAGAGGCCTATGCATTAGGTGGAAATTACACAACAAGTTTTGCTGATACACCAAACTATTTTGGTAGTGGTTTTCATTTTTTTGATAGAAGTACAAATTATAATAAACCAAATGTAGATTTCAAGTTCAAAAATAACAATCCTAATAGCTATATGGAAGGTAGTTCATATGATAATAGTGCTTATGTGATAATGAAAAAAACAAATCATAGATCAGATAATATTGGGTTTAGATTGGCTAGAAATGGCTAAGTGCCAATCTAATAACTTTGAAAAAATGATATGTATTCTAATAACTTAAATCAAAAAATAGCGATTCGATTCTAGCTAAAAATTCATTAGGGGATATGAGAATTTAGGTAAGCAAACTTAAACCCTTTCGTATAAATACATAGTTTTTATATGAGATGTCCATTTCGTATAAAATACCCTTATGTATAAATCGCTATTTAAAGCAAATAAATGATGATTTTAAGGTAAATACCTTATGTATAAAATATATAATCTTTATTTATACGAAAGGGTTATTAGCTTTTTATAGCTTTTTAGACAATATTAGAAATGTATATTATATATATGTTTCATCAGCTTACCTCGATTTTTATGTTTTTTGTTTTTCATAAAAAAATGTATATTGGTAATATGAAATACAAAAGGCTTGAAAAATGAGAAAAGACACAACAAAGAAGTTTTTAATGAACGAAAATAGCTTTGGCAAAAGGATGACATCTCAAGCTACGAGTAGATTCATAGCCAAGAAAATGAATACAAACCAAATGTATGAACAAAAAGACTATGATTTGATAGAATTCAACAATGTCTTTAATGTGAAAAAAAAAATAAGTCATCTAAACATTAGCAATAAGCCCTTAATATCAGGCGACAAAGAAAGAAACATAGTCAGCCTAAACAACAAGCTATTGGAATTCAATATGGTGTATTGCGATGTTGAGAAAATGGACCAATTATCGTTCTTTGAACTTGAAAATAGCTTTTTTGTAGGGGAAACATTGGTAACCCAA
>Ga0194129_10004535_pt1 | contig 18360 bp, 6 predicted proteins | sample TA2KigCa35mmetaG_FD_150862 | JGI IMG/M metagenome (GOLD analysis project Ga0194129, IMG submission 150862) | Freshwater microbial communities from Lake Tanganyika, Tanzania - TA2015038 Kigoma Deep Cast 35m | ecosystem: Environmental > Aquatic > Freshwater > Lake | place: Tanzania: Lake...
GGCGGGCGGCGCGACCCCGGTCCCCGTGGAGGTCCCGCCGATCGACTGCGCGGGGAGCACCGCCGAGCGCCCCTGCGAGGCGATGATCCAGCAGGCGCGGCGGGTGGACCTCGTGGGGGCGGACGTCATCGTGGCGGTGGAGGGGGTCATCTCGGCGGCGCGGCGGAACGCGGAGGGCAACATCTCGCATATCGTGGTGCAGGCGGATGAGGGAGGGGACTACGCGGGCGTGTGGGTCTACGTCAACGACGCGCGCGCCCCCGACGCGCTCCCCGCGTTCGCGGAGGGCCAGCGCGTGCGCCTCGTCGCCCTCACGGCGGACTACTTTGGGCAGCGCCAGCTCAAGAAGCTCGAGTCGGCCGCCGTCCTCGGCCAGGAGGTCGTCCCCACGCCCCTCGCGGTGAGCCCCGCCGACGTCAACACCGCCGGCGCGCGCGCCGCCGCCCTCGAGGGGGTCCTCGTGGCGGTGGAGGGCGTCAGCGTCACCTCCCTCTCCCCCCCCGCCGGCCCCGGCGACATGGCGCCCACCAATGAGTTTGTGGTCACCGGCGACCTCCGCGTCGATGACTACCTCACCTTCACCAACCCCCTCCCCCTCCCCGCCGTGGGCGACTCCTATCGGCGCGTGGTGGGCGTCCTCCGCCTCGCCAACGGCGACTATAAGCTCGAGCCGCGCTACGCCGCCGACCTCAGCCGCTGACCCTCACGGCCCCTCACGGCCCCTCACGGCCCCGCACGCCCTCCCCTCACCCCCTTCCTCACTCCGCCGCCGCCGCCGCCCGCTCCTCCGCCGCGCGGTAGGCGCCGCGGAAGGCCAGCAGCCCCAGCGGCGTGAGCACCGCCATCCCGCCGATCCACACCCACACCATGTAGTGCTGCGGGGGCGACGCCAACCCCTCCGGCGTGTAGGTGGCCACCAGCCACCCCGACATCGGCCCAGCGATGAACTTGGAGAGGAAGCCGGGGAGGGCGGAGAGGGCGATGTAGGAGCCCTCCTTGCCCTTGGGCGCGATCTCCGCCGTGAACTGCATCAGGCGGGGACTCCAGATCGCCTCGCCGATCGTGAAGACGAAAATGAACGTCACCAGCGACAGATAGAAGGGGATGCGGTCGGGCGTGGGCACCTCCAGCCACCACTCAAACACCACCTCGGCGAACCAGGTGTCGGCGAGCGGGGCGAACACCTGCGGGTCCATCACCACCAAGAACACCGACGCCGTGGAGATGACCGACCCGAGCAGCAGCATCCAGTACGACCGAACGCGCTTCGTCACGCTCGCGATCAGCGGCACGAGGAAGATGATCAGGAGCGGGTTGAGCACCCCAAAGATGCTCCCGATCTTCACGCCCTCCCCAAAGAGGCGGATGCCGTACTTGGGGAACGTGTAGTGGAAGTGATAGAAGGTGAGCCGCACGAACACCGTGACCCCGATCAGCCCAATAAAGATCCAGAAGGGGCGCTGCGTGAACACCTCCTTGATCACCTTCATCGTGTCGCCGGCGCCCTGCTGAAAGCTGCTCGAGAACCGCTCCACGACCCCGCCGTCCGCCGCCCGCGCCCGCGGCTGCACGACCACCCCCTTCTCCGTCATCTCCACGTTGTGGCGCATGAGCGTGATCGCGAACAGGCTGGGCAGCGTGATCAAGAAGCCCAGCCCGATGATCACCTCATACGTGGACAGCTGCGCGCCGAGCACCCGCAGCGCCCCCCCCTCGCCCATGCGCGCGCGCATATCATCAAAGAGCCACGCCCCCGCCGCCCAGCCCACGTTCATCAGCGTATAGAACAGCCCAAACCCGAGCGCCGCGCCCTCCTTGGTGGTGTAGCGCTTGATGCCCACCGAGAGCACCGGCCCCGTCACCGCGACCCCGAACGCCAGCGGCACAAACCCGAGCGCCGTCACCGAGTAGATGTCGCTGAGGAACGGCATCACCCCGCGGCTCAGCAGGAGCGCGTAGCAGCCGAGCAGCAGGGTCGCCTTGATGCCGATCGCGTCGCAGATCGCCCCCACCAGCATCGTCAACACCGTCAGCCCCATCGACCACACCCCGATATAGGAGCCCGCGCCCATGTCGCTGAGCCCGAGGTCCTTGCTGAGGTAGAGCACGAACGCCAGATTCGCCGCCCCGTACGCGGTGTACTCCGTCACCTTGGTGAAGAACAGCAGATAGAGCTCATAGGGGCTCCCCTTGAGCCCGCGCACATAGTTGGCCAAAATCCACACGAACGCCGCCAGCAGCGCCAGGAGCCCCAAGAGCGCCAGCGAGTCGAGCGCGTCGCCCTTGCCCTCTAGGAAGCGCGTCACGAAACTCTTGGTGGGCTGGAGCTCATAGAGGCGCAGCGCGGCGGACTCCCCTGCGGGCCCCTTGAGAATCGCGTAGAAGGTGGTGACCACCGCCCCGCGCGCGTCCCGCGCCTCCCCGTCCACGCGATAGCCGTCCACCTGCGTCACCCCGGAGGTGATCACCAGGCGCTCCGCGTCGAGCAGCTCCGCCGCCCTGAGGCGCGCCGTCAGCGCCTCAGGCGTCGTGGTCGCCGCCAGCTTCGGGTCGAGCAGCCCCCACGCCTCCGCCGGGCGCGCCCCCCGCAGGAGCGGGAGCGCCCGCTCCAGGAGCGCCGCCGCCCCGCCCTCGCGCCACTCAGGGCGCTTGGCGACGGGCGCGGCGGGCGCGGCGGCGGGCGCGGCGGCGGCGGGCGCGGCGGGCGTGGCGGGCGCGGCGGGCGTGGCGGGCGCGGCGGGCGCGGCGGGCGTGGCGGGCGCGGCGGGCGTGGCGGCGGGCGCCTCGGGGGACAGCTCAGGGGACAGCTCGGGGGGTCGCTCAGGGGAGGCGGCGGGCGCGGGCGCCGCGCCTTCCTGGCCGCTGGCGCGCTCCACGCCCTGATAGACGAAGAGGAGCGCGCCACCCGCCAAGAGCAGACGCGCGAGCGCGACCCGGAGGCGCGCGGTGGGGGGGGGAGGGGGCATCATCAGGGCATCTCTCCTGTGGGGTGACGCGAGGGGGAGGGTGGAGGAACGGGAGACGTGAGCGAGCGTACGCTGAGACAGGGTTATAGCACGCCCGCGCCCAGACCACACGCCCCACGCGCCGCCCCCGCTCAGCGCCGCTCAGCCCCCGCGCCGCCCCCGCTCAGCGCCGCTCAGCCCCCGCGGGCCCTCGGGGCGCTGGGCGCTGAAAGCGGCTAAACGAGATCACGCCCTCCTCCTCTTCGCCCTCGCCCCCCTCCTCAGGCGCCGGCGCGCGCCCCGCCGGCGACGACACGTGCGGCAGGCGGTCGCTCCACGACTCGTCCACCCCCTCCAGCGCCTCATCCGCGCGCCGCAGCGGACTCGGCGGCGGGGGCGTGGGGCGACTCAGGGGCGCGCGGGGCGCCCCCCCCAGCTGCGCGCTCAGCTCCTCCTCCGATAGCCCCGACAGCGCCAAGAAGTGCTCCTTGAGCGCCTGCGGCAGACTCGGGAAGTACAGGCGCCCGGGGTCGTCGCCCCGCGCAGGCTGCATCGAGTAGATCGCCTCCCAGGGCAGCACGCACAGGTGCTCGACACGGCTAAACGACAGACTCGCCCGCACCCCCTCCGCCGTGAGCTCAAAGACCCGCAGGCGAAAAGAGTGACTCAGGTTCAGCCGAACCTGCACGTTGCCTTTGAGATGAGATGGCAAATCCACCCCGGGATGCGAGCCATCCAGCACCACCTGCGTCATCCCCTTCGCGAGCGCCTCCTCTAGGTCTGCCCGCTTCTGCAGATTCAGCTCCCGCGCCCCATGACCGCTCAGATCAGCATAATAAAACATTACCGCGCACGCCCCTGCGCGTCCACGCTCAGCCCGAGGGCGCGGCGCAACGCGAAATATTCATCAGAGATCGAAAACAACACCAGCTCCTGAATGCGCTCCGCCACCGACACGCGGCTGATGGGGAGCGATTCATTGCGGATAGATTGCGCCGCGAAGGCGAGATCGTTACACACCAAGAAGCCCACGCGGTTCCCCGTGTGATCGAGCCCCTCAAGCCAGCGGGACACATCGAGGTGCTTCCTGGGGTCCTGCTGCATCTCATTGAGCAGCTCATTCAGGCGCGCCAGGTGCAGGTCCGTGATGCGGCGATAGATATCCATCAGCCCCGCGTCCGACTGATCCACCTCCAGCCCCGCCATCTTCATCAGCGTGAAGATGATCACCATCAGGCGATTACGGCGAGAATCATAGTCCACGTCGAGGGTGGCCATCATGTGATACGGCGTCATCATAAACATGAGCTTAGACGACGCAAACGCCAGCTCCTGCATCGAGATGCTCCGCAGCATGTTCTGCCCCACCAGCACCCCCGGCTCCGCCGTGTTCATCGCCCGCAGCCCCGTCGTCCCCGCCGGCCCGGCGAACGCCGGCAGGCGGGGGAGGATGGTCACGCGAGACACATAATCGAGCACGTGGTTGAGCGGCGTGGGGTCCTTGGGCGCGATCTGGTCCTTGCGCTTGTTTACGCCGAACGTGCGCGCGTGGTCCTGCTCCATCGCCTTGGCGTTATAGGGGTAGAGCGTCTGGAAGAGCTGATCCATCAGCGGGCTCTTCTTGGGGTGCATCAGCAGCGCCCAGTGCTCATTCTCGATGGTGCGGCGGAGCTCGCTGAGCGTGCGCGACGCGTGACGATCGAAGAGCTCCTTCTCGTCTTGGCGGCTGTTGCCCAAGAACACCAGCGCCTGCGCCACGCACCACGCCTCGTCGTACTTCCCGAGCGTCATGTAGAGCCGGAACAGCTTGTGGAGGCTGTTGAGCTGCCGGATGTCGCGCTTGAGAATCTCGCGGTGCTGCGCCACCGCCAGGTCCCACTGCTGCTCGCGCTCGTGCAGCTCCGCCACGATGTCGCGCGTCGCTAGGTCATCGGGATTCTGACGCAGGCCGATGTTGTACGCCTTGATCGCCTCCTGGAAGCGCCCGAGGCGCGTGCGGTTGATCTCGCCGAGCCCGTTGGCCAGCTTGGACACCAGCTCCACGCCCATGTTGTTCTCGCTCGCGCGCTTGAGCATCTTCCGATAGTAGCGGTCCTGACGCTCAAAGTTGCGCTCATCGGCCAAGATCCCCTCGATGGCCGAGAAGGCCTTGAGGAGCGTGGGGTCGGCGTCGAGCGCCTTGTCGAACGAGCGCACCGCCTGCACCGAGTCTTGGAGCTGCTCGCGCTGCAGCGAGCCGATCGCGAAGAAGTACTTGGCCTTCGTCGCCCCGTCCTCCTCGGCGTTGGCGAAGTGCATCAGGAGCTGCACCGTGGACGCCCAGTCGCTCACCTGCTCATAGAGGGGCAGGAGGCGCCCGAGGACGCGCCGACTCGTCTCGTTGAGCTCGAGCGCCTGCTCATAGGTCCGGATCGCCTCCTGCACGTTGAGCGCGCGCTCCTCATAGAGCGCCGCGATCTGCATCAGCTCCTCAAAGCGCTCCCCGAGGTCCGACAGCAGCTCTAGGCGCTTGCGGCGATAGAAGACCGCCTCCTCCCACTTCTCGCGCGCCTCATAGGTGCTGATGAGCAGGTCGAGCGCCTCGCGGTGCGCCGGGCTCGCCTCCACCACGCGGCTGAGCACGTCGAGGGCGCGGCGCAGGTCGCCGCTCTTGAACTTGGCCTTGCCCTGCTTAAAGAGCACCTCCACGCGCTCCCCCGCCTCGAGCTTGTCATTGTAGTGGATTAGGATGCTCTGGAGGGTGTTGGAGGCGTCCTCCCAGCGCTCCTGGCGCAGGTACACGTCCGCCAGCGCGCTGAGCGTGGGGAAGTGCGTGCTGTCGAGGCGATAGGCGTGCTTGAGGTGCTCCTCCGCCTTCTGCTCCTTGCGCAGGCGCAGGGCGCACTCCGCGAGCTGGTAGTGGCGCTCCTTGAGGGCGTTGGGGTCCACGAGGCCGCCGCGCGCCAGCAGCAGGTCGAGGAGCGGCTCCGCGCGCTCCCAGCGCTGCTCGCGCCGATAGTAGTCGATCAGCGCGGGCGCCGCGAGCACGTTCTCGGGGTCGAGGTCCACCGCCTGCTGATAGTAGTCGATCCCCGTGGCCACGTCGCCGAGCAGCTCGGCGTAGATGCGGCCCATCTCAAAGAAGCACGCGCTCTTCGCTTTGTAGTCGCGCGTGTTGGCCTCCATGATCGTGAGCACGCGGATCACGTCGTGCGGCATCCCCTTGCGCTCGTAGGCGCCCTTGAGCGCCTCGAGGGCGGGGGCGTAGGCGGGCGACATCTCTAGGGCGCGCTGATACCACGAGATGGCGCGGTCGAGGTCCGACAGCCGCTCGGCGTAGAGGCGCCCGATCTCGTAGGTGCGCGCCACCTGCTCCTCGCGCGACGTCAAGAGCCCCAGCTCCGCGCGCGCCATCTCGATGCTCTCCTCCCAGCGCTCCGAGGCGCTGTAGAGGGCGCTGAGGCGGCGGAGCGCCTCGGCGTTCGCCGGGTCGTGCTCGATGATGGGCTCGAGGTACGCGATCGCCATCTGCACCGCGTCCGGCGTGTCGCCGTAGACGAGGCTGCACAGCTCGCTGAGCGCCACCCGCACGCCCACCTGCTGCGCCGGGCTCGACACGCGCTCGATGTACTGGTCATAGACCAGCTTGAGGTCGTCCCAGCGGCGGTCCTCGCGATACAGCGCGTCGAGCGCCGCGATCGCCTCCGGGTGGCTCGGGTCGATGAAGAACATCTTGCGGTAGCTCTCGGCGGCGGAGACGCGGTCCCTGAACTGCTCGAGCTGCAGGCGCGCGAGCTTGCCGTAGGTCTTGATCTGCTCCGTGGACGCCGTGCGGGCGCGCAGGAGCGACTCATAGACGCGCTGGAGCTCAAACCACTCCTGCCGCTGACGATAGAGCACCTCGAGGGCGTAGAGGGCGTCCACGCACGAGGGGTCCGCCTCGTGCGCCTCGTGGTACGCGGCGATGGCGCCGAGCACGTCGTTCATACGCACCTCGCGCACCTCCGCCACCCGCAGCAGATTCTCCACGCGGAGCGCGAGGTCCTCGGTCAGCTCCCCCTCGCGGGTGAGCACGTCCACCAGGTTGGGGAAGTCCTGCTGCATCGCGTAGAGGCGCTTGAGGGCGGCGAGCGCGTCGAGGTCGTCTGGACTCAGCGACAGCAGCTCCTGGTAGGCCTGCAGCGCGCCGCCCTGGTCGTCGAGGCGGTCCCCGCGCAGCTGCGCGAGGCGGCGCCACGCCTCCGCGCGCTCCTCCACCTCAAAGAGGCGGCGCAGGCGCTCCTCGTGCATCTGCGCCGCCGGCGCCCAGTGCCCGTGCTTCTCGTAGAGCGCGGCGAGGGCGGTGAAGGGCGCGGGGTCCTGCGCGTTGATGGCCTGCACGCACTGGTAGTGGGTGACGGCGTGCTGCGGCTGCTGCAGGGCGTCGTCGTACCAGCGCGCCACGCGGAGGTGGAGCGGAATCGACTCCAGCGACTGCACGCCGAGGGCGCTGAGGCTGCCCTCATAATGCTGCACCAGCGCCACCCACTGCCCCGTGACGCCGCCGAGGCGCTCGAGGCGCGCGCCAAAGCGCTCGTCGTCGGGGCGGAGCACAAAGGCCTGCAGCAGCACCATCACGGCGTTCTCGTGCTGCCCCCGCTCCTCAAGGATGTCCGCCGTCTTGCCGTAGAGGTCGAGCCGCTCGTCCTCGTCCGGCGTCACCTCGATGCGCATGAGCAGGAGGTTGACCACCTCGTCCCAGCGCGCGAGGGCGCGGAGGAGGCGGTCGAGCTCCACGAACGCCTCCCGCTCGTCCGCGCGCGCCGCCAAGATGCGCTGGTAGGCGTCCACGGCGACCTCGGGCTGCGCGAGGCGGCGCTCGTAGGTCTGCGCGAGGTGGGCGTAGAGCGCGATCTGCGCGTCGAGGTCCCGCGTGACCTCGATCTTCTGCGCCAGCGCCCACACGTAGCGCTCCCAGTCGCCGCCGTCCTCGTAGAGCGCCAGCAGGCGCTCGATGGGCTCCGCGCTGCCCGGCTGCACCCCGAGCGCGCCGCGCCACGCCTCGATCGCCGAGGGGGCGTCCGCGAGGCCCTCGTAGAGGGCGCCGAGCTCGGCGAGGACGGTGAAGCGGCGCTCGCGCTCCACGGCGCTCGGGTCCGCCGCGCCCGCCGCGAGCGGGTCGGGGAGGAGCGCGAGGAGCTCGAGGTTGACCGCCAGCTGCTCGTCGAGGCGCCCCTCGCGGGCGTAGAGCGCGCGCGTCGCCCAGCGCGCCTCCACGCTCTCGGGGTCGCGCTCTAGGACCTTGGCCCAGCAGTCGAGCGCCACCTGCGTGCGCTCAAGGCGCTCGCCCCACACCTCGCCGAGGCGCGCGTAGTAGAGCGCCTCGCGCGTCACGTCGCCGGCGGCCAAGGCGAGCTGGCGGTCGTAGACCTGCACCAGCTCACGCCAGTCCTCCTCCTGCGCGTAGAGGTCCTCGAGCGCCTCGAGCGCCTCGGGGTCGTCCGTGGAGAGCGCGAGCACGTCACGCCACAGCGCCACGGCGTCGCCCACGAGGTCGAGGGCGTCGGCGGCGAGGCGGGCGCGGCGCTTGAGGACGGGCACCCGCGCCGCCCCCTCCGCGAGCGCCGCCTGGCGCGCGTACACGTCAAAGAGCGCGACGGCGTCCCCCTGCTGCCCGTAGAGCCCCTCGAGGCGCGCGAGCGCGTCGGCGCGCTCCGGGCTGAGACTCAGCACGGCGTTGAGCTGCTCGATGGCGTCCTGCGGGCGCGCGAGGCGCTCCTCGTAGAGCCCCGCGAGGCGCCAGGTGAGCTCCTCGAGGCGCGCCCCGTCGGCGAGGTCCTGCTCGCGGCGCAGAATCTCCTCAAGCGGCTCCCACGACTCCAGCGTGGTGTACACGCGGTCGAGGCCCTCGAGGGCGCTGGCGTGGTAGGGGTCGAGCTCAAGGATGTAGCGGTACTCGCGCTCCGCCTGCCCCCAGTCCTGCAGGCGCTCCACGCAGAGCTCCGCCATGTGCTGGCTGAGGGCGCAGAGGCGCTCGGGGTCCTGCGTGCGGAGGCGCGCGTCCCCGTAGATCAACAGCAGCTCCGCGGCGTAGCCCGCCGAGAGGGCGAGGTCGTGGAGGACGACGCGCGCCTCGTCGCGGTCGGGCAGCTCCTTAAACGCCTCCCCGTACCACATGAGCGCCGTGGGCACCTCCTGGAGCTGCTCGAGGGCGAGGCGCGCCAGCGCCGTCAGCGCCTCAAGCCGCTCCTCGCCCGCCGCGCGGAGCGTGAGGAGCGCCTGCCCTTGCTGGTAGAGCTCACGCCACGCCCCGCGCGCCTCAAAGAGCGGGCGCAGGAGCTCCGCCGCCCGCTCCTGCGCGCGCCCCGCGGCGAAAAGCCCCCGCAGGCCGTCCACCGCGCCCTCGTAGGCGTCGTGGGCGTCGAGGACCTCGCGGTACGCCTCGAGCGCCTCCTCGGGCGCGTCGAGGAAGCCGTCATAGACCTGCGCGAGCTTCATGAGCAGGTCGCGGTGCAGCGCGCGGCGCGACGAGAGCGCGCCGCCCTCGCCGCCCTCGTCGCCCTCGCCGCCCTCGCCGCCCTCGCCGCCCTCGCCGCCCTCGCCGCCCTCGCCAAAGCCCTGCGGGACGACCCCCTCTACGCTGTCGTCGTCCTCCGCGCCCGCCTCCTTCGCGCCCGCCTCCGCTGCGCCCGCCTCTTCTAGGGCGTCGCCGTCGAGCAGGCCGTCCGCGAGGCTCTCGTCCTCCTCTAGCTCACGCGCCACCAGGTCGGCGCGCGCGCGCAGCGCCTCCGCCAGCTCCGCCCAGCGCTCCGCGCCCTGATACAGGCGCTCGAGGGAGGCGAGGGCCTCCTCGTGGTCGGGGTCGAGGGCGCGGAGCGCCACCAGCTGCGCCGTGGCGCCGGCGGCGTCGCCGAGGCGCGCCTCTAGCACCACCGCGGCGCGGGCGCGGAGCGACACCGTCGCCTCGTCCGAGGGCGCCTCGACGATGGCGGCCTTTAGGGACGCGCAGAGGTGATCCCAGGCGCCGAGACTCTCGGCGAGGGCCTCGAGCGCCTCATAGACGCCGGGGGTGAGGGGGGCGGCGCGCAGGGCCTCGGAGTACGCCTCAAACGACGCCGCGGCGTCGAGCGTCACGTCGCGGTGCGCCTGCCCGATCTGCGCCCACAGCGCCGCCTGCGCCTCGCGCTCCTGCGTGACCGCCAGCTGGAGGTGCCAGGCGCGCACCAGGCGCGCGACGTCGCCGCTGCGCTCGAGGGTGGCGGTGAGCAGCGCCGCCGCCGCCCCCGCCGCCGTGTCGCTCGACACCATCCCCTCGAGGGCGGCGAGCGCCTCCTCGAGGGCGGGATATTCGGCCAAGACCTCGGCGTAGCCCGCCACGGCCTCCTCGTAGCGCCCGAGGTGGACCTGGCGCGTCACGGCGAGGCGGCAGCGCGCCGCCTGGCGCGCGGCGCCCTCCGTGAGCGCCACCTGCCGCTCCTGCGCCGCCGCCTGCTCCTCCCAGCGCTCGAGCGCGCCGTAGACGCGCTCGTAGGCGACCTCCGCCTCCACGTCGCGCGGGTTGAGCGCGAGGAGCGCGGCGATGTGCTCGAGGGCGCCCTCTGGGTCGGCGAGCGCCTCGCCCTCATAGAGCGCGATCAGCGCGAGGCGGATCGCCTGGCGCTCCTCGTCGCTCTCGGCGATCCCCTCGCGGCGCACGAGCGTCTCGGCGAGGTCCACCCAGCGGCCCTGCGCCGTGTAGAGTCGCTCAAGCCCCTCTAGCGCGCGGCGGTGGGCGGGGTCGAGGTCGAGCACCTCGCGGTGCAGCTCAAGGGCGCGGTCGAGGTCGCCGAGGCGACTCTCGAGGAGGTCGCTGGCCTTAAAGAGGTAGGCGAGCTGCGCGGCGCCCTCCTGCGCGGCGCCCTCCTGCGCGGCGCCCTCCTGCGCGAGCGCCGCGCGGCGCACGCACAGCTCCGTGAGGTCGAGCCAGCGCTCCGCCTCCTCGTAGAGCGCCTCGAGCACGTCGAGCGCCGCCACGAGCCCCTCCGCGAGCGCCGCGCCGCCGCCCTCGGCCACGTCGCGCGCGCGCTCATAGAGCTCCACGCCGCGCGCGAGGTCGCCGAGGCGCTCCACGTAGAGCGCGCCGGCCTCCCGCGCCCGACGGTAGAGCAGGGCGCCGTCCTCGAGCGCCCCGAGCACATGCTCGTACACCTGCGTGAGGCGCCCCCAGTTCCCGAGCGCCCCGGCGAGCTCGTGCAGGCGCGCGCTGGCGTGGTCGTCGGCGGGGCGCTGTGCGAGGGCGTAGGCGTAGGTCTCAAACGCCTCCGACACGCCGCCGAGCGCCACATACAGCTCCGCCACGCGGTGGAGGTAGCCCCCCGCCTCCTCGGCGCCCTCGCAGGTCTCCGCGATCGCCTGCAGCGCCACGATCTGCCGCGTCTGGTCCCCCGCCTCCTCGTAGATGGGCGCGAGCAGGCGCGCCGCGCGCCCCTTGAACGCGTCGAGCGCCAGCAGGCGCTCGAGCGCCTCCACCGCCAGCGGGTGCGCCGGACTCAGCGCTAGGGCCTCCTCGTAGCGGGCGAAGGCCTGCTCGGGGGACGCGAGCGTCACCTCATAGAGCTGCGCGAGCTGCAGGGTGAGCGCCACGCGCTCCTCAGGCGCCGTGAGCGGCGCGAGGACGGCGAGGGCGTCCGACAGCTCCTGCCACGCCCCCTCCGCCTCATAGAGGCGCCCGAGGGCGCGCAGCGACGGCTCGTGGGCGGGGTTGGACTGCAGGAGCTCCTGGCGCGCGGCGATGGCCTCCTGCGACGCCTCTAGGCGGCGCTCGTACACGTCGCCGATGCGGTCTAGGAAGCCCTCGCGCTCGGCGCCCTCCGCCACGTCCGCTCGGGCGCGCAGGACCTCGAGGAGCGAGGGCCAGTCCTCCTGCTCTTGATAGAGGCGGTCGAGCGCCACGAGGGCGCCCTCGTGGGTGGCGTCGAGCGACACCACGCGCTGGTAGGCGCTCACCGCGCGCTCGGGGGAGGAGAGGCGCTCGTAGATGCCGGCGAGGTCCAAGAGGCGCGACACCGCTAGCCCCTCGTCCGACGTCTCGAGCAGCGCCTCCTCGATCACCTCCACGAACGACTCCCACTCCCCCGTCCGCTCCGCGAGCTCGCGCAGCCGAACCGCCGCCGCCGCGTGCTCCGGCTGCTCCTTGAGGAGGCGCCGGAAGGCGCGCTCGGCGCCAGCGAGGTCCTGCGTGCGCGCCACGTGCGCCTCGCCGATCTCGAGCAGCAGCGCCTCGCGCTCCGCGCGCTCCTGCAGGTCGGTGAGGAGCGCCTCGAGGGCGCGCACCAGATCAGGCCAGCGCGCGTGACGCTCGTAGAGGGGGCGCAGCACGCGCGCCGCCTCCACGCCGCACTCCGTGTGGTCGAGGGTGCGCTCGAGGAGCGCCACCACCTCCGCCGCGCCGTCGCCGTGGCGCGCGAGGAGGGCGCTGAGGCGCGACACGGCCTCCGCTGGGCGCGACAGGTCCACGAGCTCGAGCTCCGCGAGCGCCAGCTCCACCGGCAGCGCCTCGGCGTCCGTGTGCATGAGCGCCCGCTCGCGCAGCGTGGCGGTGTAGAGGGCGTCAAAGTCCTCCTCAACGCGATACAGCGCGCGCAGGGCGCGGAGCGTGGAGAGGCGCTCGGGGCTGAGCTCGAGCGCCTTCTGGTAGGCGTCGATGGCGGTGTGCGTGTCGTGGAGCTTGGACTCGTAGAGGGCGCCCTGCTTCAAGAGCAGCGCCTCGCGCGCCGCGTCCCCCTCCGCGAGCTCGAGCTTGCGGTCGAGAATCCCCATCACCTCCTGCCAGTCCCCGAGGCGCTCATAGATGCGCTCCGCGGCGTCGAGCGCCTCCGCGCGCGACGGGTCCACGGCGAGGGCCTCGAGGTAGGCGGCGAGGGCGGCCTGGTCGTCCTTGAGCTCGCGCTCGGCGATCCCGGCGATCATGAGCGTCAGGCCGCAGAGCGCAGCGTCGTCGAGCTCCACGCGCGCCGCCTCGCGCGCCGTCACTAGGGCGCGGTACGCCTCCGACCACAGCGGCGGGCGCAGCTCCGCCGCCACCCGCGCCACCGTCGCCCACGCCGACTCTGACGTCGGCGAGAGCTCCACGAGCCGCGTCGCCCACGCGAACGCCTGCTCGGGCTTGCGCAGGTGCTCCTCATAGAGCGACACGAGCGCTGTGACGCGCGTCACCGCCTCGGCGCCCTCGGGCGCGCCCTGCATGAGCACCTCGAGGGCGCCGGCGTGCTTGGCGTGCTGCCCCGCCTCCGCGTAGAGGGGCGCGAGGCGCGCCGCCGCCTCGAGGTCGCCCGGATTCATCTGCGTCACGCGCTCGAGCGCGCGGATGGCGCGGTCGGGCTGCCCGAGGCGCGTGAGGTAGGCGTCGGCGGCGCGGAAGAACAGGTCCGCCCTCTGCGCGTCGGAGCCCTGCGCCGCCGCCTGACTCTCGAGCGTCTTGACCAGCTCCGCCCAGTTGTCCTGCCCGGCGAAAAACGCCGTGAGCGCGTCCCAGTCCGCCGCCGCGATGAGCGCGCGCTTAAACTGCTCCTGCGCCTTCTTGTTCTCGGGGTCGATCTCGAGGAGCTGACGCCACAGCGACAGCCCGCGCTCAGGGCTCTGCGCGGCGGTGGCGCCGCGCGAGAGGAACGCCACGCGGTCCTCAGCGCTCAGGGCGGGGTGCGCCACGAGGCGATCGATCACCTCGTCCAACGAATCCCACGCCTTGTCCTGCTCGTAGAGCTGTGCGAGGGCGCGCAGGGGCTCGAGCGCGTCGGCGTCCTCCGCCGCCGCGCGCTCCCACAGCGTCACGGCGAGGGCGGGCATGCGGAGCTTCTTCTCGGCGTGGGCGGCGAGCGCCTGGTAGGCCTCGGAGCGGGCGGCGGGGGTGGGCTTGGTGTCGGCGAGGCGCTGGCTGTAGCTGGCCCAGCGGTCCCAGTCGCGCTGCTTCTCAAAGAGCGCCGAGAGCGCCTCTAGGGCGCCCACGTGCGCGCCGTCCTCCTCCAAGATGGCCTCGTAGATGTCCTGCGCCTCGGGCACCTTGCGGAGCTGGTTGAGGTAGAGGTCCGCCATCTCAAAGTACACCGCGAGGCGCTCCTCGCCGGCGAGCAGGTCGAGGCGCGCCTGCAGCACGTCGAGCAGCTGAGGCCACTTGCGCAGCTTGCTGTACTTGTCCTTGAGGATGGCGGCCACCTCCGCGTCGCGCGGGTCGAGCGCAAAGAGCTGCGCGTAGAGCTCGGTGAGCGTCTGCTCGGAGGTGAGGTGAGACGAGTAGAGCTCGACGAGGGCGCGCAGGCCGGCGACCTTGCCCGCCACGTCGTCCTCGGGCAGCGCGGCGATGTAGCGCTGGTAGACCTCGGCGTACTCCTTCCACTTCTCGAGCTGCGGATAGAGGGCGATGAGCGCCTCCTGCGCTTCCACGTCGTCGCGGCTGGTCTGATAGACTTGGCGCCAGAAGTCCGCCTGCATCGCCGGCTGGGCGCCCACGCGCCCCGCGAGCTGCGCCACGCGCCGCGCCGCCTCCGCGCGCGCCGCCATGGGGTCGCCCCCGATCTGCTCCACATAGACCTGCTGCACGTTGCGCCACTTGTCGGTCTCGATCAGGCGATACGCCTGCCACTCCGCCGCGGCGCCGCTGGCGCGCGCGAGGTCGCGGAGCTTGAGGTCGAGGCCCTTGTCGTCCCCCGAGTGCCGCGCGCCCAGCAGGAGCGCGTGCGCCTCCCACGGCCCGCCGGCGCCGCGCTCCGCCTCCACCGCCGCGCGCGCCGCGGCGAGCGCCTCGCCGCTGAGGGCGCGCCCCACGCGCCAGTACACGAGCGGGTCGGACGGGTCCATAGATGTAATGTCGTGATATCGAGCCGCCACCTCCGCGGGCGAGAGGCCCGCCCTGATGTCCTGAAGGAAGACTTCGATAGCGTCTATGACTGCCTGTGTCATTGATATCTCCTAGACGTGACCCGTGACGTGATCCATGACGTGACCTATGACGTGACCTATGACGTGACCTATGACGTGACCCGTGACGTGACCTGTGTGTGACCGCTGACGAGCGCGCGCGAGAGCCGCGATTTTATAGCACTCGCGCGCCCTGCTCACAACACATCTTCAGATTCTCTTCTCTAGTTCGAGCCCGTTGACTTCGTCTTGCTGATGTCCAAGAGAATCTTTTTGGCCGCCAGAATCTCGATCTTGTCGGCGCGCGCCCCCTGCTGCAGGAACTTGCGCGTGTAGACCTCCGCGGAGCGCATGTCGCTCACCTTAAAGTACGCCTTGGCCAACAAGAACAAGAGCGTCGACTCGCTGGGATCGAGGGCGTGGGCGGCCTCATAGAGGGGGATGGCGCTCATGACCTGCCCCTGCCCCTCGTAGACCTGCCCGAGGTCGCGCTTAAACTCATAGACCGCTGGGTGATTCTCGATGGCGTTCTTGAGCACCTGCGCGGCGGGACCCGCCTGACGGAAGCGCATGTAGAGGGTGGCGAGCGCCTGGTAGGGCTCCGTGAGCTGCGGCTTGACGCGGATGGCGAGCTGAAAGGCGTCCTGCGCGTCGTTAAAGCGGCGGCGGACGAGGAGGGCGAGCCCCTTGCGGAGGGCGGCCTCGCCGTGACCCCCCTTGAGGGCGATGGCCTGGTCAAACGCCTGCACCGCCTCCTCGAGGCGCCCGAGCGCCTCCTGCGCGACGCCGAGCTGGTAGAAGGTCTCGGGGTCCTTGGCGTTCACCTCCGTGCAGCGCTTGAGCGCCTTGACCGCCGCCTCAAAGCGCTCGTTGTTGGACGTGTCGCGCCCGAGGTCGTTGAGGATGATCCCCTGGTAGAAGAAGGCGCGGTCGTTGGAGGGGTCCACGTCCCCGGCGAGCTCGAGGCTGCGAATCGCCGAAATGGAGTTGCCGCCGCGAAACGCCTTGATGCCGTCGTTCATGAGCTTGATCGACTCAGCGCGCTCTGGGTGACAGCCGCTCAGGGCGCCGCTCAGGGCGCCGCTCAGGGCCAGCGAGCACGAGAGGGGCGCCGAGAGCTTGAGGGCGAGGGCGACGCGCGCGAGGAGGGGGCAGGGCATCGGCGGAGACTCCTAGAGGGACCTGTTGACGAGGGGAGCGTCGTGGGCCATGGTGAGGCAACCACGCTAGCTGATTCGGCTGAGACTGTAGAAGACAAGACACGATGAGCATGAAAAAAAATTTTGCCATGATCGGCGCAGCCGGGTTCGTCGCCCCCCGCCACATGCAGGCCATCCACGCGCTCGGGCACTCCCTCAAGGCCGCCTGCGACCCCTATGACGGCGTGGGCGTCCTCGACCGCTACTTCCCGGAGTGCCGCTTCTTTACCGAGGTGGAGCGCTTTGACCGGTACCTAGAGAAATCGCGCCGCGAGGGCCCCGAGTCGCAGATCCACTACCTGAGCGTCTGCACGCCCAACTACCTCCACGACGCCCACTGCCGCCTCGCCCTCCGCGCCGGCGCCCACGCCATCTGCGAGAAGCCGCTCGTCATCAGCCCCTGGAACCTCGACCAGCTCGCCGTCCTTGAGCGAGAGCACGAGCGGCGCGTCTACACCGTGCTGCAGCTGCGGCTCCACGACGCCGTGCGCGACCTCAAGGCGCGCATGGACGCCCTGCCCGAGGGGCAGCGGCTGCAGGTGGACCTCAGCTACATCACGCGCCGCGGGCCGTGGTACCACCACTCCTGGAAGGGCGACGCCCACAAATCGGGCACCCTCGCCCTCAACATCGGCGTCCACTTCTTTGACATGCTGCTGTGGATCTTTGGGGCGCCGCGCGAGCAGGCGGTGTTTGTGCGCGAGCACACGCGCGTGGGCGGCTTTATGGCGCTCGCGCGCGCCGACGTGCGCTGGTTCCTCTCCATCGAGTACGGCGACCTGCCGGAGTCCTCGCGCGCCAAGGGCCAGCACGCCTACCGCGCCCTCACGCTGAGCGGCGAGCGCTTTGATTTCTCCACGGGCTTCGACGACCTCCACACCAAGGTCTACGAGGACCTGCTCTCGGGCGGCGGGTTTGGACTCGATGAGGCGCGCCCGGCCATCGAGGCGGTGCACCAGATGCGCGGGCTGCCGGTGAGTCCGCTCGATGAGCGCGCGCACCCGCTGCTGCGCGGCGCCCCCCCCGCCGAGCGCGCCTGAGCGCTAGGGGTTCGTCACGCAGAGCCCCAGCCCATCCACGGGCACGCCGCCGAGGACGATGCGCCCCGCGCACGCCTGGTTGAGCGGGCAGGGGTTGAGGTAGGCGCCCGTGTCGCAGAGGCGGCGGCACGTCTGCCCGCCTGCGCTCGCCCCGAGGCAGATGAGGCCCCGCCCGCAGCTCTCCTCGAGCGGCCCGCCCTCCCGGCACGCCTCCCCGGCGGCGCGCGCGCCGACGGGGGTGCAGAAGGTGACCAGGCGCTGGTCATCGGGGCGCACGCCGAAACTGCAGAGCTCATTCTGGGCGCAGCCGTCGTCCGTGCTCGGGTCGCACTGCCCATAGGGCCCACAGTAGCCGGCGGGCTGCCCGAGCGGCCCAGAGAGGTCCACGCAGCGCTGCCCGCGCGCGCACAGAGCGGCGGCGGGGTCGGGCGGGTCGGCGGCGGGGTCGGCGGCGGGGTCGCAGGGGAGGGCGCAGGTGCTAAAGTTGCAGATCAGGCCCTCGGCGCAGGGGAGAGCGCGGTTGAACTCGTCGAGGCAGGGCTGCCCGAGGGCGCGCGCCGGGGCGGGGGCGCCGCAGCGCGTGGCGAGCCCCGAGAGCTGGCACTGCGGCGTGTCGCCGGCGCACGGCGCGCCCGTGAGCAGGTCGCAGCCGTCGCCCGGCACGCAGCGCCCCTGGTAGACCTGCCCGCCGGGGATAGGCGCGCAGGAGGCGCCCTGCGGGCAGGCGGCGGCCCGGAGGCGCGGGTCGCAGGGGTCGCCCATGGGGACTCCGCCGTCGATGAGGGCGCCCTGGTCGGCGGGCGGGGCGGCGTCCTCTGGCGGCGCGAGGTCGAGGAGCGGCGGCGGCGCGAGGTCGGGCGGCGGCGCGAGGTCGGGCGGCGGCGCGGCGTCGGCGGAGATCGACGACATGTCGGGCTTGGGGAGTACGTTGAGCCCGTCGACCGAGAGGTTGCTGAGGGCGCTGCCGCTGTCGCAGCCGGCGACGCAGAGGAGCGCGCAGAGGAGGACGCTGAGGGGCGCGCGGGGGATGGCGCCGAGCGGGGCGCGGGCGGGCGTTGAGATCATGGAGGCATCCTCGGGGGCGGGGAGGGGGGGCGCAGCGGACGCGCGGATTGAGTCTCCGCGCGCGTCAAGCTAACATCGCGCAGGGCGCCTGTCGCCATCAAATCCTCACCCCTCATCCTCACCCCTCATCGACATCGAGGTCTCAGCGTGAGAGCAGCCCCGCCCTCCCCCGCGCCCCCCCGCCGCGCCCCCGCCGCGCCCCTCGCGCCCCTCGCGCCCCTCGCGCCCCTCGCCCTCATGGCCCTCTTCGCCCCCATCGCC
>Ga0194129_10004536_pt1 | contig 18360 bp, 29 predicted proteins | sample TA2KigCa35mmetaG_FD_150862 | JGI IMG/M metagenome (GOLD analysis project Ga0194129, IMG submission 150862) | Freshwater microbial communities from Lake Tanganyika, Tanzania - TA2015038 Kigoma Deep Cast 35m | ecosystem: Environmental > Aquatic > Freshwater > Lake | place: Tanzania: Lake...
TATGGGTTCGCCTACAGAGTTCTCGACGCTCAATGGTTCGGAGTGGCCCAGCGACGCCGCCGTGTGTTCGTTGTCGGATGTCTTGGAGACTGGCAACGTGCCGCAGCGGTTCTTTTTGAGCGCGAAAGCGTGCGCCGGGATTCTGCGCCGAGCAGAGAAAAGGGGCAAGCAACTACCGGAGGCACTGCGCGATGCTTTGCTGACAGTCGTGAATCGACCGTAGCCCAGCCGGTGGCGTTCCACAGCCGCCAAGACCCAGATGTGTCGGGCGACATCACGCACCCGCTTGGCGCGAAGGACAACGGGATGGCGGTGGCTTTTTCAAAAGTCGGTGCGACTTTAAAAGGCGGCAGCGGTGAGCGTGGTTACCCAGACCCATCGGATGGTAACGGGCACAATCTGGTCGCGCAGCCGGTGGCGTTCAGCCGCAATGATGACAGGCGAGATGCGACCGCCGACCTTGCGCCGACCATGCGAGTGGCTGGCCGTGCTGGCGGGATGCTAGGTGTCGCCCAGCCGGTGGCGACCGACCTCTATAACGGGGCGGTGGACGGCGATGCAACGCACTCCCTCCGAGTCGGTAACGGCAATGCGATGGGCGGCGTTCCGTCTGTGATGACCGCCATGCAAGTGCGCCGCCTCACGCCCGTGGAGTGCGAACGTTTGCAGGGCTTCCCAGACGGTTACACCAATATCCCATGGCGCAAGAAAGACGAAAGCCCGGACGGCCCACGCTATAAGGCGTTGGGCAATTCGATGGCCGTGCCCGTCATGCGGTGGATCGGTGAGCGCATCAACAAGGTGGACAAATGACGCTCTTCACCCACGCCGGCTCGCTGCCCCAGCATCGTTATATCTGGATCGAACCCAACGCGATCGGCAAGCACGACTGGCTCAAGGCCGTCTGGTTTGGCCTCACGTCCTACCCTGGCCGAATCTGGGGCTGCCACGTCATGTTGGAGAGTGGCGCCGTGTACCGTAACGTGCCACTGCACCATCTCGCCTCAGATTGCACGGTAGACGAGCCATGGACGCCAGCCCAAGCACAGACTTGGGATTGCTACGGGTGGCAGTTTGCCACCATCGAATACCCATTCTTGCAGAGCATGAACTGCCGTGTTCGTCTGCAAGATCGCGACGAGAGGCGCGGCATGTACCTCTTCACGGCAGTGCCGGTGGGCGATGCTTTCAGCGCGGCGCCTGAGCAGAGCAAAGAGTTCTATTTCGTGCAGCTCGAGAATGGTCGCTTTACCGCGCAGCCGACAAACCACGTCCTAATTGAGGATCGCTCATTCGTGCGCAAGGAGCTGGGCTGGCCCGACTTTTTGCGCCGGCAGACCGACTGGAACTCAGCGGAGGAGACATGATGGCAATCTTAGGCGGCATCGCCGCGACGATCTTCTTGCTGCGGTTCATCCACGGCCTCATTGAGCACCTGCGCGACCGCCGATTCAACCGCGCGACGCGCAATACGTTACATGAAAATTGGCGGTCGGTTCCCCCGCCAAACTGGCGCTCCGCACGGGGCGGTAGAGATTACTGGTGAACCGTAAAAACGAAGGAGAGTTAGTATGAGTTTGATTATCTCTGAATCCGGTGGTGGTAAGTACCCCGAGCGTAAGCCTTTACCTGCTGGCGCGTACACTGCGGTGCTCGACCTCGTTTGCGACCTTGGTGTGCAACCGTCACCGGGCGGTCAGTTTGCACCGAAGCGCACTGTGCTTTTGCGCTTTCAGATTCCAAGCGAGCGCATTGAGATCACTAAGGATGGGCAGACGAAATCCTTGCCAGCCGTTATCAGCCGCACACTTGGCCTTTCATTGAATGAGAAGGCGACCTTGCGCCAGCTTTTGCAATCTTGGCGTGGGCGGTCTTTCACGGCAGAAGAGTTAAAGGCGTTCGATCTTTCCAAGATTCTTGGGAAGCCAGCGTTTATTAACGTCACGCACTCCGTCAAAGGCGACCGTACTTATGCAAATTTGACGAGCATTATGCCCTTGCCGAAGGGAATGCCCGCGCCTGAGCTTGAGGGTGAAGCGTTGATTTACTCAACGGACAATCCTGACTCAGAAGTTTTTGACCGCTTGGCACCATGGATTCAGGACAAGATCGCCAATCGCATCTTGGACATCCCGAAGGCGGCCCCCGCTGCCAAGGCTGCGGCACCTGCGGTGGTTGAGGAGTTCAAGGATGATGAGGTGGCGTTCTGATGCCCACTCCACGCCAAGGATACAAGGCGGCAGACGGGAAAAAGATTCCGTCCGTCACCACGATTCTCAAGATCAAAGACCCCGGTGCATTGATTAACTGGGCCTACAAGACGGGTCGTGAGCATGGCGTGCTGGAGGGGCAGGGCAATCCTGCCCCTTCTGGTCTATACGAAGGCAGCGACATCCTCGCCATCGGAACCGCCGTGCACGCCATGTGCGAGGCGTTCGTCAAGGGCGGCGACCCGCAGGCCGTGCTGGATGAGGCGCTTGAGGCCAAGACCGTCGTGGATGCCAAAGCATTCCGCGCCCAGGCCGGCTCGGCGTACAGCGGATTCGAGTTCTGGGTCAAGGGCACGCAGCTTGAGATCGTGGACTGTGAGGTGGCCGTGATTAGCGAAACGCACCGCTACGGCGGCACGCTTGACTTCATCGGCAAACTCAACGGCAAGCTGGTGCTGGGCGACTTCAAGACCAGTAACGGCGTCTGGCCCGAGTACCTGTGCCAGTTGGCGGCGTATGCCAAGGCTTACGAGGAGTGCACCGGAAACAAGATTGACGGCGGGTACCACCTGCTGCGTTTCAGCAAGGAGAACGGTGACTTCGGCCACCACTTCTACCCATCTCTCGACGACGACGCATGGCCGGCGTTCCTGCACCTGCGGGCGTTGCATGACCTTAACGAGAAACTGAAGAAGAGGGCGGCATGAACGATTCAACGGACTTGATTGCCAAGGCGTTCCTCTGGCTTGTCATCGCCATCACGACGGCGGCAGCCATTGGCTTCTGGCTAGGCCTCGTCACTCGCGTCGCACGCTGGGTAGCAGGATGAGGCTGCGCGGCGATGACCCGGTGAGCAAGCCTTCGCACTACCAACTCAGGTTGCCTGACGGTGAGTCCATCGAGGCGATCGACTACATCCAGGCCGTGCTGGGCGATGACATGTTCATCAGTTACTGCCACGGTTCGGCGCTGAAGTATCTGTCTCGCGCCGGTCGCAAACTGGACTTTGCCCAAGACCTCCGAAAGGCGGCATGGTTTGCCACGCGCGCGGCGCAGGTCGTGGAGGAACGGAATGGCCCTTCGTTCTGAGCCTGTGTACTCACACACCTATAAAGGAGCCGCTCCGATGCTATTTGAAATTGATTCAGACTGCTGCGAGCAGATCGTGCGCACAGACCTGAAAAGCATGCTGGACAGTCTTGAAAAAGACTACAAGGAGCGTCAGCGCGACAAAGGTATTGCTGTGTTTGATACCAATAAGAAGCGCGACCTGGCAATGATGAAGAAGCACATCAACGCGATGAAGGTTGTTTTGCGCTATTACGGAGAGAATTAACCCCCCCACGAGGCGCGCGTCCTACACTTCGGAGCACCGGCCCCGCCGCGTCAGCCGGAACACTTATGACCACAATCGACACAGAAAGCCCGCCGCGTGCTTGGCTCAACGAATGGGTCGAGAACGCGAACACAAAGCAGCAGCTGAAGCAGGTAATTTATGAGCAGCAGGATCGGCTTGATGCTTATGTCAAGCAGATTGAGAAACTGGAAGCCGAGCGCAGCGAGATCGTGCGCTGGCAGGTGGAGACGACATACATCGACATGATGCAGAAGTCCATCATCCAGCGGTACAAGGTGGCGCTCGAGACGATCGCTAAGTCCGAGTATTCGCCTGAGTGCGCAGTCATCGCCGAGACGGCGCTGAAGCCGACATGAGCGACCCTACACTTGCCTTCGGCTTCGGTGTCGGCATGGGCATCCTGCTGACCCTGCTCTTTCTCTGGCCCGCTATTCGCTGGCGCGACAAGAACGACGATTAACCGTACTTGCGGCGCAGGTAATCCATGCGTAACGGCATGAGGTCGTAGTCTCCGCGGCGCACGCCGTTCAAGACCACGATCCCGTTCCACTCGGACTTCTGGACGTCCTCGGGGCGGTACCCCTCGCTCTCAAGGTAAAAGCGCCCGGCGACCAGGCCGTGCTTGACGTGATCTGGGTATTGTTTGCTGGCATACAAAAAGCCTTGCTGGTGGCCCTGCACGAACGACGAGCCGATGGCGTTCAGCCGGTTGACGATCGTGCCACCGATCGGCTTACCCGAAAACGGGTTCGGGAAGTAATGACAGTAAGCGATCCCGTCAATCTCCACAATCTTTAGGAATCGGTGCCGCTCCCAGTCCAAAGTCTCGCAGTTATGCGAGCCAATGATGCCAGCCCATTTCGGATCATTCTTGGCAATACGGTTTGCGCGGTTCTCGTGGTTTCCTTCAAGAAAAACCTTCCTAGGTTTCCACGTCTTACTGCGCGAGCGTTTCAAGCAACTGTCTAACAACTTGAAAGCGGCGTTCCCAGCAGAGATATCTTTAAGATATCTCGCCCCCTCCAGCTCCGCGCTACCCTTCTCTGCGTGGCTATTGAGCGACGGCAAGTCCCACCAGTCGCCTAAGCAGACGACGACATCGGGTTTGTATTCTAGGATGGCCTCGCCGGCCCACTTGATATGCTCTGTACGCGACTCGGGCTTAACCTGCGCGTCAGGGATGATGAGGTGTCGCTTCATTCCATCGTGGTCATCGCCTGCTGGAGCAGATGACCGAGCCGATCCACGAGTTGCTCATCGCGGCTAAGGTCATCGTGACCGGCGATGTCGAGCATGGCGTGGATCAGCTCATGCGTGAACACCTGCTGGCGGTTGCTGCCGCGCAGGGTTGATCGTATTTCGATGCGGTACTGGTCAGGGAGCCAGATGCCCACGCAATCTTTGCCGTGCTTCCACTTGCGCGCGGAAACAGGCCGCACCTCAATCGTGTGACCGGCTAGTTGGAACTTTTTGGGGATTCCGTCGTCGCGGACGGGGCCGCCCACTTCTGCAACCCCCTCAACTGCGCGCTTAGGGCGTCGCATTGGTATGCGAGTTCTCGGAGGGCCGCAAGATCGCCTCGAGGCGCTCCTGAAACGCTCCCGGCGCTGGCGGTGGGGTCATTAGCACTGCCGGCGGCTGGGCCGGCTGCGGGCACGTCAGGGGCGTCTGAGAAGCACACGCGGACAGGAGTACGGTCGCGGATAACGCGACGAAGGCCGGCGATTTCTCGACTGTACGCATTGACGGCTTCCTCTGCTTTTTTGGCATTGGCCCGCTCAATCTCCAGAACAGCCAATAGGTTATCACGCTCTCTTGACACCCTGTCAAGTTCGGGCCGTATTTCGTTGCGACCTGCTTCCTTGAGGCTGTGCGGTATCCACAGCAATAGGGCGGCCACGACCGCGCCGGCCACGAGTTTCAGGCCGTGCCGGAGCAGGAACGCGGCGATCATTTCTCGGAGAGCGGCTGGGTCGTGACGGCGCGCAGGGCGAGGTTGGCGATGGCACCGGCGGCGAGCACCGCCGCAGAGACCTGCGGGCCGAATAGCGTCGTGAGGTGGCTCCCGATCAACTCAAGGCCGCCGAGCACGGCCAGCGCCACGTTCCACCACACCGTCTTGGACTTCAATGCACCCTTGATCATTTTATTCCCTCATGCTCTAGGCTGTAGTGATTACCGTCTTGAAAACGACCGCCCCAACGCGCATCCGGCGCTTGCTTCTCCCACCACTCTCCGAGCGGCTTGTGGTCTTCTGTGCCCTGCAAAAACTTGCCGTCTTTGAAGAGGTTAAGGTCGATCGCAAGGCGCTGCTTGTGCGCACTCCTCGGATGCCCATAACCTAACTTGACACCCAGCGCGCCATGCACTCGAGGGTCGCGGAAAGCATCGCCCAGCGTCACCTCAAAACCCAACTCGTGGGCCTTGTCGATGAGCCGCGCGACAAGTCGTGCGAAGCGGCGTTGTTTTTGGCCCAAGGATTCGCTCATTCTTCATCTTCCGGCGAGAGCAATCCTGCCGCCGGCCCGTAGGTCATCGCGCCACGCGCGGTCGGCCCCATGAGCATGCGACGCGCCAGTGGCGATCCTGCGCCTTGCAGGATATATCGCCGCATGGCGGGGTTCTGATAAGCGCGCGCCATGGCGCTTGGCGCAAGCAGTCCTGCCGCACCTAGTCCAAGCGCAGCCATGGTCTGCTCGCTCGGCGTTTCTCCTTGAGAAAGCCCAGCCGCGACACCTAACGCGCCTGGCCCGAGTAGCGTTCCGTAACGCTGCAACGCCTGACGCGGCGCCGTTCCTGACTGTCCTAGCGTCTCTTGGAATGTACGCGCACTGCGCGCCAGTCGCGCCAGCTCTGCATCGCCACGATCCATGAGTGCTGCACCACGCTCTGCTTTGCGCGACGTTGCAGCCGCCAATCGTGGGATGCTGATGTCACCAAGTTCAGTCGTGCCGATGGATTCTTGGATGCGCATGAGATTGCGGTACTGCTTGCGTGCCGTCTTGATGGCATCTACCTGCGCCTTGGGCACAGAGTCTTGCAGCGCCTCATCAAGCGCCTCACGCAACTGCCGCCCTAGCGGACTGACGCCCGGCTTGGCTGACAACTGACTGGCAAGGCGACGGGCGTTTTGATACGCAGCGCCGGGGATCGCATCGTCATCGCCAATCTTGCTCAAGATATTGTTGAGCTGCTGACGCAGCGGGCCAGCCTCGGCATCTGACAAGATCATCGCCGCATCACGCTCTACCTGCGCCATCGTGTCGAGCAACTTACCAGGCACCTTGACGCGCGTATTCTTGGCAATGTCATCCATCACGCTGCCGATGCGCTGGTCTGCGCGACTCAGCACTTCAGGGATCGCAGCCTCGCCTTGTTCCCCAATGGTCTTGAGCGCGGCACGGTTGAAGGCAGCCTGTCGTGCCTCTTCGCCTTTCTTCATGGCCGATGCAGAGATCGGGTTATCGGTTAGGAATCGCCGCACAGCGCGCAAATTCTCAGAGCCAGCCTCTTCAGCAAGGTCAACTGGTATGCCTTCTGCTTGCAGACGCTTGATGGCCTTTGCAGCCTGCGGCGATGGCTTACTTCGGCTGGGCTGCAACGCGCGGCCAACGCCGCGAGAGATGGCCTGCCCAGCAAGTCCACCAGCAGCGCCAAGGGCGGCGGATGTGGCTCGACTTTCTTTGCCCTGAAGCGGCTGCAATGCGCCTAGTAGGCCGCCTCCAGCAGCCGCGCCAGTAAACGTGGCTGGTGCGGATAGGCCGCGCGCAGCGGCTCCTGCGATACCCGGGACTCGGCCTAGCGCGGCACCGGGAATTAACATTGAGCCGACAGAACCAGCCAAGTATCCGGCCTTGCCTGCGCCGGTTCCCATGAATGCTTCGGACTCAGCAGCACGCTTGGCTTGCTCCTCTCGCAAACCGCGTACCGTCTCAGGCTGCACTAATCCAGCAGCGGCACCCAGTTCGGCACCGAGCTGCTGTGCGCCAAAGCCGATGTCTTTGACCGACTGCAAGGCGCCACGCCCAAAAGCCTCAAGGCCGCCCATTTCTGGCTCTTTCTGTGCCGGCGCAGCTTGCTGGATTCTTGCTCTAGCTCTTGCTCGCGCAATTGCTTGCTGCTGCTCTTTGGTCAACTCTGCCATGTTTGGCTCCTAATTATTGGAACAGTGCACGTTCAGCAGGGGTCATCAAGCTCCACTCTTCTGCTGTAACGCCGTCTGGAATTGACTCTGGATTGACAGAAATACCTCTAGAAGCGCGTACCTGCTCCTTGAGGCTAGCAATAATTTCTTTATTGTTCTCTTTGCTTTGTCCGAGTTCTGGAAGTTGGAGGCCATACTGACGCTGCTCGTAATCAGACAACGTACCCTCTCCAGGTATTCGCAATGCAGCGCGAATAGCCCCAGAAAGTTGCTGCCGATACGACTCAAAGAGGCGAGCATCTTTTGAGTCGAATATCCGACTCATTGCTCCGGTGACTCCAAGCGGGCCGCCTGTTTTAACCTCATCAAGCTGCTTTTCAATGCGGTTTGCGATCGCATCGACACGACCAAGAATCTTGTCACCGGCCGCAAGCGCAGCTCTTTCTGCCGCAGGAACAGACGACAGTACCTTGAGTTCCCCGGTTACTGCATTGCGCTGCAGCACAGTGCCTTTCGGAAATCCAAGCGCCTCAACTTGCGCTCCTTGAACAACATCGAACCTTGTTCCGGCAGAAGCGACAGTAGGCTCTCTTACGATATCCAATGTTCCATCTGCCTTCCTTTGGACAACAGTCCCTGCAGGAAGCCGAAGAGCGGCAACTTCTTTTGGAGTTAAGTCTCTAACCTGCGCCTCTTGCGGCTTTGAAAATGCTCCAGTCAGCGGATTGTAAACAGCGCCGCCAACAGTTCTTCCGGTTACGCCTTCTTGCGCCAGTGTAAAAAGGTTTGGCGCGGCAGCGGCAACATCACGCCCTGCCTGCGTTCCGTACATACGCGCCAAGGCTTCCCGCGGGTCTTGCCGATATTGCGACTGAATGGCAACAGGGCCAAGGCCGCTTTCGTCCTCGCCCATGTCGGCAGGGGCAGCAGGAGCGCCGCCAAAGAGACGGCCAGTGATTCTGCCAATCTCGTCCTCTGCGGCCTTTTGACGGCCTTGCAGGCGCTTCTTCTCAAGCCGCGCGCCAGCCATCTCTGCCACTCCGGTAAGCCCCTGAGTCGGCGTGGTGCCACGCGCCATGGCGTCGAATACGGCGCTCATGCCCTGCCGGCGTATTTGCTTGCGCTCTTCTGCGGAAAGCTCCGAAAGGTCTTCCCCGAGCAATCCACCGATGTAGCTCTCGAGGTTTTCCCCGGCACGCTTGGCGCCGCGCTTAAAAATATCAAGAAGTCCCATATTATTCCCCTAACAAACCGCCGCGAACTTTGCGACCGCCGTACATAGAAAAGAAACCGCCATACATATCTTGCGGGCTGTATTTCGGCATCTTCGCCAACTTACCCTCTGGTATGAGTTTCTGATTGATCTCGGCGCCATCTTCATCTTCAGCGCCAATGCCGCCAGAGAGCTGCTTGAGCACCTCTAGCGCCTTATTCTTGCCAGACTTCTTGCTCGCAGCGGCCTGCCGCATGAAAGGATTAGTTTCACCGGAAAAGACCGTTGGCGCGTTTCTGTCCCCGCCGATCATGCCTTGCCCCTACCCTTCTTTTCGATCTTGGAGTCAAGCTCCTTGATAGCCTCTGTAAGCAGGCCAATCATCTTGGTCGTGTCAACATTACGCATACCATTGCGGTCACGGCGAATGGCGTCCGGCATCACCTTCTCAACGTCCTGCGCAGACACGCTCATGTCCTTGCCATAGCCGTCCTGTCCATTCTCCTCAGCATCATCCTTGTAATCATCCTCCCACTCAAACTCAATGCCCTTGAGGCGATTGACCTTATCGAGCGGGTTCTTGATGCCCTTCATGTTTTTCTTCATGCGCTCATCTGAGAAGAACGGCGCTGCAATCGAGGCCACCTGCCCAGCGATCTGCAACGGGCTGGCACGCTGAGTGCTCGTCGTGCTCGTCTGCTGATTAATCGGCGCCGCCGCGATCGCACCCTGCCGAATCGCAAGCTGCTGGAGCGGATACTGTAATCGACGGTCGAACTCAGCACGCTGTGCGTTCATCAACTGCTGCGCGAGCTGTTGCTGAGCCGTGCCTAGCCCCATCATCGCCTGAGCGGCACCGTAGCGGTTCTGGAGCGCCTGCTGCCCAAGCCCAGCCAACTGCTGCGCCGCGCCGACGCGGAACTGCGCGCCCTGCAAACCGGCCTGCTGGTTGGCAAGCCCCGCGCGCATTCCCTGCTCCACGTTAAACTGCTGCGCGCCAAGCCCCATCTGTTGCGCCTGCTGCTGCGCTGCCTGGTTGGCAAGGTTCGCCTGCTGCTGAAGCGCCACGTCGGACTGGCGTAACTGCGCAGCCTGCTGGAAGCCTTGCGATCGCTGCTCGGCAAGGAATCGGTTGCGCTCACGCGCCGCCTCACCGGCTGCGATACCCTCTTGGATGGCTGCTCGAGAGCCGCCGAAGGCGCGAGCCGAGGCAGCACGCTGCTGGCGCTGCTGACGCGCCAACTCATTCTGCCGGCTGATGTCTTGCAAGCCAACGTCGATCACGCCTTGCTGGTACGGGTTCATGTACTGCCCGAGCGAGGCGTCAGTGAACTGCGCAGCACGAGCCATGGGCGCTTCAAACTCAGTCTTGACTTGTCCCGCCCTGACCGCTGCCGGCTGGAAGCCCAAGGCCGCCTGCGTGGCACGAGCGGCTTGCTCGACCTCTGGCACGAAGCCACCCTGCGAGGCGATGCCGCGCGTCATCTGCTCACCCGTCATGTAGTCTCGGGTGAACGGCGCGACCATCGGGCCACGATAAGCTTGGAACGGAATCGCCGCGACTTGTTCGGCTAGCTGCAAGTTTTGCAGTGACTCGCCGTATACACGCGGGTCGAAGGAGGTTGAGGAAGTCTGCTGACTCTTAGATTTAGTTAAGCTTCCCATAATTTTTTCTCAAGCACCACGGCGGTGCGTCTGTAGCCATCCAACGCCCGCTCCCACCCGGGGCGGCCCATAATTAACATCGTGTCGCATTTGATGTGTTTTGCCCAATTCTCAACAACCGGGCGAATGACATTATCAATCTCTTTCAAATCCCCAGCGCCAATCACCACAGTCAACTGCTTGATCTGCGGGAAGACGTCAATCGTCGTAATCACACAAGAGTTTTCTGAAGACCAGAACTGGAACTCCCCACTCTTGATGTAGTCGAGCACGTCGTTAAATTTCATCTGCCCGTGTCCATACGCTAAGGCTCGCTCTATAGGCTCACGAAACTTAGTGACGTGCTCGAGTCCTTCGATCTCATCTTGCTCCATCATCGCAGTCCACCCGGTACAGCATCGAGCCGCATCGTGCCAACGCGCCAATCTGTAGCAGGAGAGGTGCCCGTAATGCGCATCTCAATCTGACGGCCTGTGAATCTGACCGGGGTATAGATTGAGTCAATTGTGTAACTCTTGGTCGTCTCAGAACCGCTCGGCGCAAACTTGGAAATGAACTGCAAACTCACAGAGCCTTGCGTGTTCTCATCGGCAATCAACTGCTTGGCGACCAAGAGCCGCTCACCATCACCCAACTCAATGGGGCCAGAGCGCGCAAAAGGCGCTGCGCCGTCGTAACTGACGCCTACCTCGTGCTCGTACACGAATCCATCCGGCGACACCATGATCGGGTAGCTGAAGACACCACGATCAGTGCCCGCCGTGCGGGCCAGGCTACCTATTGACCAATGCTGCTCACGATAATTGTAAATTACATACGAGTCACATTCGACGTTGCTAGAACTCGGGTAGAACCACCACACTTCGCCATACTGATTATTCGCCACGGCGTAGACTTTAGAGCGTTGCGTCTGCGAGATGCTGTTCGTAAGGTAGTCGAGCACATCACACTTGATTGGGCGCACGAAGCCGTCGTAGGTGAAGAAACCCGAGGGCGACCACCAATACGCGACCGACTCCACCGCCGCGACGGCTTGCGCGCTAATCACGCCACAGCCCGTCGCAAGGCGCTCAAAGCCGTAGACATACGGCGGCCCCTGGTACTGCGCCGAGTGTACGTCCACGTCGGTGAAGATCAAGTTGATACCGCGCAGACGCTTGCCCGCTACGATCGAACCGTTCGTCTCAAGCTCTTGGTCGCCGGCTTGGTTCTCGATGGCAGGCGCCCAGGTGTTGTTGTCTTCCTGATCCGACCACGCGACCTTGCGACCATTGCTGTCGGCGCCGAGCGCGAACACGAATCGCTCGGCGGTCACAAGTACGCCCTTATTCCCGGTCGGCGCGTTGGAGAGCAGCACGGCATCGTTTGCCGTGTTCAAGTCCCACTCGTAAATCTTGCCGTCCTTGCTCGCGCAGGCCAGCAGATACTCGCCCCAAGTGTCGAGGCTCCACGTCGTTGCAGGCGTTACCGTGCCGCTATCGGCTCGGGCGGTTCCGTAGGCGAAGAGGCCATAACCACCACCGCCATACCCAAGGTTTAGGATGGCGTCCTGATCGCCCACCGTGTAGCCGGCTGGGGTGATGTCAGTCAACGTGCCGGATTCAGACATGGCGTAAAGATTGCTATGCGTGCCAATGCCAATGAAACGCACGTTGGAGTTGTTGCGCCACGCGATCAGGCCACGGCAGAGTCCAGAGAACGCCGTGTTAGATCGCTTACGCCACCCGCCCACGGGTCGCATCGTGTTTTCATACCAGCGCACAAGGCTGGCGTCACGCCAGCGGCCCTTGCTCTGGTAGTCGGTGCCGTTACGATAAACGCCCGGCTGGATGTTGAGCGGAATCAACGCCAAGGCGTTACTCCTTTACAGGTAAAACAAAACCCTTAACGAACACAACCAAGACCGTGATGGCGGCGGCGATGCCGGCAAGCCACTTGATGAAGGCCACTAAGTTCTCTGCCGTTGACCACGCATCAGCGAGCTTCTTCAGGTCGCACTTCACCTCAGCCATGTCGCTCTGCAAGAGTTCCATGTCCTTTCTCAGCAAGGCTAGTTCCACGGTCTGATCTTGCTCTGACATATCACGCTTCCTTCTGCTCCGGCTTCGGCAAATGCGGCTCTACTTGGCTTTTCAGTTTTTCAAACAGCGGCCACGCGCCTTGGCTCGTCGGGAGTGACCCGATCAAGTTCGTGATGGCGACGGCTTCTTCAAGCGAGAGTTTCAGTTCAACGTCGGACATGGTTATTTAGTCTCCAGAGCGGCTACTTTTGCCTCAAGTTGTTCAATACGCGCCATGGCTTCTTGTAGGGCTTTAACTGCCTTCATGTAAAGGATGGAGTATTTTACAGATTTGGTAGTCGTACCAAGGTCATTGCCGCCTATGTCACGATCTACCGACTCTTCAACAAGCCCCGGTGAAATTGTTTCAAGTTCCTGTGCAATAACGCCAATTTGTAACGCCTCGTCCGGCTTGTCCTTAAAGCGATATTTTCTGACGCGCAGATTCTTGATGTCATCCCATTGAGAAGATGCATCTACAATGTCTTGCTTTAATTTATAATCGGAAATTGCACCGTATGAACCGTTTGTGTTTTCGCAGTTTCCACTTCCGCGAACAATTAACGAATTTCCAGACGTACCAAAAAATCTAGCAATTACACCTGATGACAACATCCCTGTTCCGCCATCAACAGCTAATGTTGATGCAGGACTCGTCGTCCCGATGCCGAGGTTGCCGGAGGAGTCAATAACCATCCTCGTCAAATCACCAGCAGTCGCATCATAAATCTGGAAAAATCCAGAGTTTGCGCTGTTTATCCCAAACGTGCGGCCAGTTGAAGCAGTTGAATTACCGAGAAATACCGTTGGTGCCGCTGCGCCACTAAAACCTGTTCCAGTAAAACTTCCTGCGCCAGCCACGCTTAATTTAACTGACGGACTGCTCGTCCCGAGGCCGAGGTTGCCGGAGGAGTCAAGGGTCATACGAGTCGTGCCGGAAACCGTCGTGTTGTTTGCAGCAGTCAACCAAAAATGTCCGGTCGCTGCGTTTTGAGAGGATGACCCACCACCATAGTAAATTTCGTTTACGGTGGAAGTGCTGTATGGATAGAGCACCAAGAAGTTTTCTTCAGAATTGGTATAGTGCCTGACGACCAGTTTTGCTTCTTTGGTTGTTGCATTGGTTGCATTAGTGGACAAACTAAGTTGCCCTTCTGCGCCGCCACCAACAATATCCAATTTTACAGCCGGACTGCTCGTACCAATACCAATCCGATCCGTTGACGCATCCACAAAAAACAGATTCGCGTCGGTGTCGCCTTCGATGCGGGTGTCCTTGTCGGCACCTGAGTCGTTAATCACGACCGCCGTATCAAGGTTGCAGGTGCCGGTTACGGTCAGCGTCTTGCCGCTGCCGACTTGCAGGCCAACCGACGTGCCGGTGCCGGCTGCGGCGAATAAGCCGTCAACGAGGTCGAGGTTGGTGTTGATCTTCCCGCCCCAGGTATCCGCAGACGCGCCGACTTCCGGCTTCGTCAGTCCAAGGTTGGTGGTTGTTGTGTCAGGCATATCTCATTCCCTCAAGCAGCCTCTAAGTAGGCCGGATGTGTTTTCTCTGTCCAAGTCTCTGCCGTATCTGTAATCGGCGCCCATGTCTCTGCTGTGTCACTAATCTGCGTCCAGCTCTCGGGCGTGTCTGGATCGTTTTCCCACTTCTTGCGCCCGACGCACGTCAGCGTCGCCACCGCCGTCAACGTCGCCGCGCCAATGTCAATCTGCTGCCCCGACACGATCAGTGTCGAGGCCGCGTTTAACTGCGCCGCGCCGCGATGGATGCGCTCTGCCGAGGCAGAGAGCGTCGCCACCGCAGAGAGCGTCGCAGCGCCAAGGTGGATGCGCTCTGCCGTTGACGTCAACGTCGCCGACGCACTCAGCGCCGCAGCGCCTCGGTGAATCCGCTCCGCAACCGCCGTCAGCGTCGCCGCAGCAGATAGCGTCGCCGCCCCCTGCTGCACCCTCACCCCATCTATCGTCAGCGCCGCGGCTGCGTTAAGCGTCGCCGCGCCCTGCTGGATACGCACGCCAGCGACCACCAAGGTCGCCGCAGCGTTTAACGTGGCCGCCCCCTCTTTGGGGTCTATGCCATAGTTGCCACGCCCGTATAAGCCGCTGCCGTAACCGGCCACGTCTTAGGCCAACGTAATGTCTAGGTCGCCAGCCGGTACTCTAAACACGTCGCCCGAGGCGATCGTCTTGCTGGCCGTCAGGTTGCCGTAGGCGAGCAGGTTGCCGCTCGTCGAAGCATCAAACACGCCCACCGCAACAATCGTGCCCCACGACGACCCGGCGGTCGGAAACTCCACCGCAGACGTGTTGCTCGCCGTGTCACCCGACACCGTAAAGGCGACGGTCTGGCGCGCATAGGCGGTGCCGTTGCATTCAGTACCACCGCCCGCGTCGGTCGGCGCGACGGTAAAAAGCGCCAAGTACCGAGTCGCTGGCGGGGTATACGTCACCGAGCCAAAGACGTGATTGAGCACTGCGGTTTCAAGATAATCGGAAAATGCACTCACGGGATAACCCTCGTCGGTTTAACAGTCATTGCGGTACGCCCCTGACTGAAGGCTGCCCGCTCGTTTTGTAACAACATATCTTCAATCGCCGCCTGGTACTGGCTTGACCACAGGCCCACGCGCTCATCGTCGCGCAGGTACGGAGCGGCTTGTAGAAGCGATCCGTACAGGTACAAGTCGGGGTGGCGGTCTAAAATCCAGTTGGAGGTGTTAGCGTCTGACAACTTGGCGAGCGTCGCCACATACGTCAACTCTGCCGTGTAACTCGTGTCCGGCGCGGGCAGCACTTCGATCTGATTTCCGATCAGAGCGAAATACTGCGGCTTGCCGGTGGTGCGGTAAACGTACTTCTTCGCGTCAACCTCATCCTCAGTCAAGAAGATGAGCTGCTGCACGGGCGCCGTGGACGTCAGCACCAGAGACTTGCACGACAAGAAATCAGACGGCAGCGCCGAGAACGGCGTGTCGATGGTGGCGTTGGCACGCTTGACCATCTTCTGAGTCGGCAGGCGACGCTCCATCTGCGCCTCGGCAAGCGAGATAAAGTCGGGGATAACTGCCGTGAGGTCGTCACGGTTGAGCCAGTCCGCTATGCTGCTTTTAAGACTGCTGTATGAATTTAGGGCCATCTAGCTCTTCCTTCATCGCCCAAGCACCCTCATGGGAATACTCGAACGTGCCGATATGTTTCACATGCTGCGAGAGGTCGTGATCCAGAAGCACCTCGTACCCGGCCTCTCTGGCCTTGCGGCAGAAGAACACGTCTTCGCCGATGTAGTGATTTCCGATCGTCGAATACGGGATCGCAAACCACGGTGCCTCTAGCTTCTCGAACACCTCTCGCTTCACCATCATCACGCCCATGCCGACATAATCGACAGGCTGTAGCCCTTCGGACTCTGGGCCGGTAAACACGCGGTCAATCTTGCCCTGCGCGTCCATCATCGCCACCGGCTTGACCGGCATGCGACGTGTCGCGTAGTTAGCAGCCACGATGGGCTTGTCGCGCAGAATGAGGTGCCCGATCGTTTCCTTCGGGAACCGCATGTCTGAGTCAAGCCAGAGGAGATAGTCCGCCTTCTCCTCGAGTGCTTGACGCGCAAGCTCCATACGCTGAGAGGCGATCAGAGTTCCGTGGCTCGTGTAGAGCAGAACACGGTCGTCCGTTGTCGCGGTGTGATAACTCATCGCTCGCGCCATGTCATAGGCAAACGAGGTCATCACCGTATCACGCGCAGGCACCAATATCGCTATTGACCTGCTCACACACGCCCCGGGCGTGTGCGGAAGAGTTGGTTGTCTCTATCGTTGAGCCAAGCCTTCATTCTCTTCGGATCGTCAACGATCCCTTCGTTCTTCAGTCGGTAGAACAAGGCCATCGGTATTGATGCCACCTTGTTCCACTCGCCGTACCGAGCACGTTCGTCCGTGTTCGCGTACTGCTTTTTATTCTGCTCAATCAGGTCGCCGACTTCAAAGACCGTCTCAATCTTGGCCTCGTCACGATCAGCGTCGTAGTGCCACCATTTTGTCGTGCCCGTTGTCGGGTCGTAATCAAAAAGGCGCTTACCTGTTGAACTCATGTGATCCTCACTAGGGGGCGATGGCATGATTACCACCGCCCCCAAGTTTACATCACCACTATCAGGTCGTGGTCAAATCCGCAGCAAGACCGTGCGCGGCCTCGGTGTTGACCTTCAAGCCCCACTCCACAACGATCATGCGCTTCTCAGCGTCGCCGGTCTTCGCAAGTTCAACCGTGTTGAACGGGCGCAGATAGGAAACGCTGGCGTACTCAGGATCGAGCACGAAAGCATCACGCTCACGCTGGAAGCGGTTGGGGACAACCGACACCGCGCCGAAGTCCGAAACGTAAACGTCGGCGGCGCCGATGATTACGCCGGGCTTGTTGCCCGGGGCTTCCTTACGGATTTCCGCGATGCCCGCGAAGGCGCTTACTTTCTGCTTGTTGACCGGGCCAACCATCAGAATCTTCGGCGTACCGCCAGCAGCCCACACCTTCTGGATCACGCTCTTAAGAATCGTCTCCGAGAAGGCGCGCAGGTTGGCGTCGGTCGCGTCCGTGCGGGTCGCGTTCGGCTGCGTGCTGTACGACGGATCAGCACCGCCCGTACCCTTGTCCGTGTTCGTCTTCAAGAAGGCGAGCAACGAACCAGTTTTGCGTAGCGCGGTCGAGACGCCGGCAGAACCAGCGGCAGCGGCCTGGTTGGTGAGCATGATGCTCTCCATGTCGCGCTTCAGTTCCGCAGAACGCTTGGCGAGCTGGTAGGCCAACTCAGAACGACGACCAGCCTTGTCCACCGACTCGAGCGTGCCCGAGATGAGGACGGTCTTGCGGCTGACCTGCGTGTAGTTGCCAATGCGCGCCGTGGCGGCGGTCGCGTCGAAGGACGACACGTCGTCACCTTCAACCTGCGCGTTGGTCGTCGAAGCGGCTGCGAGCGAGTCCGTCTGCCACTCAAAGTAAGTGTTTTTGACGTTCTCACGACCGATGTTTGACATGAACGGAGTCTCTTCGGGCGAGATGTTGTAGATCACGTTCGAGAGAGACTCACGGATACCTTTTGCGGCAAAGGTATCAAACGTATTTGCTGTCTGAGACATTTTGGAATAAACCTCTAATCTATAAACTGTTCAAACACGGCAGCCGCGTCTTTGTGGCTGCCACTATTTGCGAGTCTAGAAAGAGCCGCCTTGGATGCTACGACCTTGGAAGATTGTGGGCTAGAAGCGGCGCCAGCCTTCATCGGCTTCGCCTTCTGCATAATCTTTGGACGCATCTGATCGCGTTTGCTCATCAGTTCGTCAAAGAGCATTGCCTTTCGCAGGGCCACCACGGCGCGAGCATCGTAAATGTCCGAAATCTCCTCGACACTAAAGCCGAGTCTTTCGGTTGCATAAGATACGATCTTTGCCTTCTCAGCGCGTGCCTTATCAGCATCGCGCCATTCCGGTAGTGCCTCGAACAACTTGGCACGCTCGACCTCTAGGGTCTGGGCTTGCTCAACCCGCTCTTCCTGCTCTTGCTTCTGTACCAGAGCCGCGCGCTGGGATTGCACCCACGCCGCTTGCTCCTGCCTAGTGCGCTGAATTTCGCGCTGTCTCACCCACTCAACCGGGTTCTCTTGGTAAAGTCTGTCCCAGTCGATCTCGGGCGGTTGCAGCGTGCGTAACTGC
>Ga0194129_10004538_pt1 | contig 18358 bp, 19 predicted proteins | sample TA2KigCa35mmetaG_FD_150862 | JGI IMG/M metagenome (GOLD analysis project Ga0194129, IMG submission 150862) | Freshwater microbial communities from Lake Tanganyika, Tanzania - TA2015038 Kigoma Deep Cast 35m | ecosystem: Environmental > Aquatic > Freshwater > Lake | place: Tanzania: Lake...
TCGGTATCGTTCATGCCTAAAGGCTCAAATAGATTCGCTTTCAGGAACGCGTCGATACGCTGGCCACTGATTTTTTCTACCATCAGTCCCAGCCAATCAATCGAGGGACCATAACCCCATCGTGTACCAGGATCAGTCATCATCGGATAAAACAGCGCATCTTTGGTACCTGCCAGAATCGATGGCCGTTTGGTTTTGCCAAGATACTCGCCCGTCTGGGGGCGCCAGAACTCATATTCCAAACCGGATGTATGGGTGGCCAGGTGACGCGCAGTTGCCTTGACCTTTGGCGCGCGCAATCGGGGCGTGTCACCATCCCAACCTTCTAACACCTGAATATCTGCGAATTCGGGCAGGACTTCCTGAACCGGCGTATCAAAATCCATTTTGCCTTGATCAATTAGGATCATGGCGGCAGTGGAACCGACCGCTTTAGTCATTGAGAAAATCCGGAATACTGTATCCGGGCCCGCTTTCAGTCCTGGTGCCGCATCACCAGATGCACCAACGAATGTAACGCCCGAAGCCTTGCCCGTCATACCCACCACAAATGGAAAACGGTTTGCGGCCACCGAATCATCAAGTACTTTTTGCAACTTTTTATTTCGTCCCTTTGCCTCTGCGGGCAAAGGCAAGAACGGTAAAGCGCCTACCACACCGATACTAGCCGCAGTCAGCAAGAAATCTCGGCGCGCGTTATCTTCTATTTCAATCGCTTCTGGTGGGGTGTTTCGGATGTCACTGTCCATCGATGCCTCCATATTAATATTATTTTTAAATTTAAAACAACTATAGCCCCACCGACTCAACGAATGCAGCTTGCTTGTGGCTGAGCTATACGCCAAGCATATCTGACCAAATGCTTTTTGCCCAGGTATTCGCGTAGCGGCCTTCAAGCTCCGACGCGGCCAGCGACAAGCCCCCGGAATTTGGTACCACCTTGAATGTTCGCTCATCAGGCAGATATTCATGGACACTCACCACGTGAATCACCCGTTTATCATCAACAAAACTGTAGCAAGTATTCGTAACGACGGGCGAAGGATTAATTGGCAGATCACTTAGCTCTGCAACAATGGACGCTGCAGCCACTTTTGCATGGTTGTTAGCCATATGCCCACTCTTGGGCATTAGTGGTGCTACCTGGATTGCGTCCCCGATGATATGTACGTTACCAGCCACTTGAGATTCAAAGTTGTGGTACCTAACGCCACACCACCTGTTATTTGCGACATTGGCTACTTGAGTATTGAGTGCGATTCTGCCAGCCCGCATCTCGGGTAATACATTGATCACATCAGCCTTTACATCCGACTGAACATCAAATTTAATCAACTTTTCGTTTGCTGATACTGCGTTCACTTTATGTCCACTGCGGTATTCGACAATACCTCTGTAATCTTCTTCAAACGATTTTTTAAAGAGCGCTGCCTTCGACACAATATCTTGGTTTGCATCCAGAATGATGACCTTACTCTTCGGTTTGTGATTCTTGAAGTAAAAAGCAACCTGACACGCACGCTCGTAAGGCCCAGGCGGACAACGGTAAGGTGCTTCCGGAATTGTTAGGGCAAAAACACTGCCGTCAGGCATTGCTTCGAGTTGCCGCCGTAATGCTACGGTCTCTGGGCCAGCACGCCATGCATGCAATATCTCACCGCTTTGGTTGGCAGATTTCAGGCCGGCCACGCTATCGAAATTCAGATCAATGCCCGGCGATAGCACCAACTTTTCGTAAGGGAGCTTTAGGCCACTGGCTAGCACAACCTGCCTTCTATCAAAATCTATCTGGTCAGCTAACTCGTGTATTAGTTGGATCCCGTGGTGACGCACAAGGCCTGAATAGGGTTGCGTTATGTCGGCGATCGACTTGCTACCACCGATGACCAAATTGGATATCGGGCAAGAGACAAATTGTCTATCTGGTTCAATCAGAGTGACATCAATCTGGTATTTGGACAGATACCGTACGTATTTGGCTGCTGTTGCGCCACCAAATCCCCCACCAATAACGACAACCTTAGCTCTTTGTAAGGCGAGTGACATGGGCGAAAAGCTTGCCAGCGCCAGCGCGCCGGTGCGATGCAGAAAACTACGCCGATCATGGACTTTTACGTTCATGGTTGTTTTGAAAAATAAGTCGCCAAAGCCTGAATTTGCTCTTGCGTAAACCCCTTGGCCAATTGATGCATAACGGTCGCTTGACGCGCCCCGGATTTGAAAGCGGCCATCTGTTCTACGAAGTAGTCTTGCTTTAGGCCGGACAGACGCGGAATGCTTCCTTCCGGCACACCTACTCCGGCTGTCCCGTGGAAATTTTCACAAGTTGCTGCCAAGCTTTGGACATACAGCCAGTCTTTGCTTAACGGCTCCGCCGAGGATACAGGTGCTATAAAAAGAAAAAAGCACCCAAAAAGAAGTTTTTTCATCGTTTATTTTCGAAACATCAAATTCGGTAGGCAGCGTCTAGTACCGGCGCCGCGACAGATGTCGAAGCACATCAACTAACCGATCTATCTCATCGCATGTATTGTAAAAAGCCAGCGATGGTCTCACCGTAGCTTCCAAGCCGAATCGACGTAATATCGGTTGCGCGCAGTGATGGCCTGATCTGACGGCGATACCCTCCTCGTTCAGCGCTTTACCAATATCCTCGGGAGCTAATCCATCGATCACGAAAGACAACACACCGGCTTTGTCCGCAGCCGTACCAATCAACCTTAATCCCGGTACCGAATGTAGTTGATGCGTGCCATACTCCAGCAGACTATGCTCGTAAGAAGCGATGGATGACATACCAAGATGCTGTAAATAGTCAATGGCAGCGCCCAAGCCAACGGCGTCGGCAATATTTCCGGTTCCAGCCTCGAATCGCGCGGGTGCATTGTGATAGATCGTTCTTTCAAATGTCACGTCAACGATCATATTGCCGCCACCCTGCCAAGGCGGTAATTGATTCAGCAAATCTAATTTTCCATAGACCGCCCCGATTCCGGTCGGACCAAACACTTTATGTCCAGAAAACACATAAAAATCCGCATCCATGGCTTGAACGTTGATTGGCATATGCGATACCGCCTGCGCGCCATCGACTAACACCCTAACGCCAGCGGCATGGGCAATTTGAATCACTTCCGCGACTGGAACCACCGTTCCCAGCGCGTTGGAGACCTGTGAAATTGCAACAATACGAGTTTTTGAATTGATTAGTTTTTTGAACTCATCCAAAAGAATCTGGCCATGATCATCGACCGGGATCACTTTAAGTGACGCCGCTTTCACAGCGGCGACTTGCTGCCATGGCACAATGTTCGCATGATGCTCTAAATGCGAGACAATGATCTCGTCACCTTGCCGGATAAATGCTTGACCAAAGGCTTGCGCAATGAGATTGATACCTTCCGTCGCACCTCGCACAAACACGATCTCATCAGAAGATCCCGCGCCAATAAAATGTGCGATTTTTTGTCGCGCACTTTCGTAGGCATCTGTTGAACGCGCAGCCAAGGTGTGGGCAGCGCGATGAATATTCGAATTTTCGTGCTCATAAAAGTACGACAACCGATCAATCACCGCCTGCGGCTTTTGGGTTGTTGCTACATTATCTTACCAAGCCAACAGCTTTCCGTTGATACGCTCTGCCAAAATCGAAAAATCTCGTCGCACTGCGTGAATGTCGAAACCTGCGCCCGAGATATTTTTAGCTGCGTAACCAAGGATTTGTGGGTGCACTGACAAGGAAGTATCGCCAGCAGATAACGGATGAGAGACGCTTGTCGATACAAGTTCCTTAACGAGTTTTTCAAGCGCCTGCTGGCCCGGCAAATAGAATGAATGAGAATCCAGTCGATTCGCCAAGGCGTGGTCTGCAAGGCGATCTAATGCATCATCATTCTTATGAGCTGATGTAACTGACTCATGGGAATGCGCTAACCCTTGATGTGGCAATGATTGTGGCAACGGTTGCAGCGTCGGGGTACCTGGAAGCGTGGTAGGTACCGAGGCTGACGTCAATGTTGGACTTGAAATCGCAGCGGGTGATATTGGCAGCTCGCGAAACAACTGAGTTGCCATCTTTACGAGGGCTGAGAGCTCAGGCAAGCTCGACTCGCTATGATTACTTGTAGGTGGCTGGATAATCATGGTAGCGATCCACTTCAACGTCTTCAAGCACAGCTAATGCATCCTCAGTGAGTACCGCCAACGAGCAGTACAGGGAAATCAGATAAGACGCAATCGCGTTGCGACTGATGCCCATAAATCGCACCGACAGCCCTGGACTTTGCTCGCCTGCGAGCCCGGGCTGGAACAAGCCAACAACGCCTTGCTTTTTTTCGCCCGAGCGCAGAAGCAAGATCTTGGTTTTACCGTCTTCGATAGGCACCTTATCCGAAGGAATGAGCGGAATACCGCGCCAGGTAATGAACTGCGCACCAAACAAACTAACGGTTGGCGGTGGAACACCGCGTCGTATGCACTCACGACCAAATGCCGCTATAGCACGCGGGTGAGTCAAGAAGAAGCCAGGCTCTTTCCAGACTTTCGTCAATAAATCATCCAGATCATCGGGTGTTGGCGCACCTGTCAATGTGGAAATCCGCTGCTCATCATCAACACTAGCCAGCAAGCCATAATCCGCGTTATTAATGAGTTCGCTCTCTTGCTTTTCTTTGATTGTTTCTATCGTCAACCTCAGCTGCTCTTTGATCTGATCATGCGGACTGCTATACAGATCGGATACTCGGGTATGTACATCCAAGACTGTGCTGACGGCATTAAGAAAATACTCCCGAGGTTGATCTTCATAATCAACGAAAATTTGAGGAAGTTCTGATGCGTCGCGGCTGGCACAGGCCACTTGAACATTCAACGGGTTTTTAACCTTGTTAAGGCGATAGATACCCGCTTCAACCGGTAACCATTGCAGCATATGTACTAACCAGCGAGGTGAAATCGTGGAAAGCTGCGGAACTGTCTTGGTCGCATTGGCAAGCTGGCGAGCAGCATTGTCACTGAGGGCGAGCTGGGTATCTTCTGTGGTTGCCATCTTGTTTCCTTTCGGGTCCTTGTAAATCGATGAATCTGACTAGATTGAGTGTTTATCTACGTATTTATATTTGTCATGGTGTGCCCAAACCTGCGTGATATGACTGTTCGCAGGCACGCTCTCGGTTAACCAGACATTACCGCCAATAATTGATCCTGCTCCAACCACAATTCGTCCTAGCAGTGTGGCGCCTGCATACACAACTACATCATCTTGAAGTTGCGGATGTCGAGGCAATCCCTTTTAAAGGGTGCCGTTTTCACCGGCAGGGAATCGCTTTGCACCCAGTGTTACGTTTTGATAGATACGAACACGCTCACCAATGACAGCAGTCTCTCCAATAACAACGCCGGTACCATGATCAATAAAAAATCGACCGCCGATAACAGCACCCGGATGTATATCGATGCCCGTATCCGAATGAGAAATTTCGGCAATGATGCGCGCGACTAATGGTGCGTCAAGCTGGTACAGTTCGTGAGCGATACGGTGATACGTGATCGCTGCAATACCCGGGTAGCAAAGCAATACTTCATCCACGCTACGAGCCGCCGGGTCGCCGTGATAAGCCGCTTCCACGTCTGCATCCAAAATCTGTCGAATTACTGGTAATTGGTGTGCAAACTGACGGACCAATTCGGCCGCTTGGGCATTAACATCTTTGTTCGCTGTTGTGGTGTCCGGCGCTAACTTGTAGCCCAGATCAAGCCGTATTTGATCCTGTAATCGAGTCAATGCGGAATCTAGCGTGTAACCAACAAAGAAATCCTCGCTCGATTGGCGTAGGCTCGTTGGCCCAAGGCGCATTGGAAATAGAGCAGCACATAAATCCTCGAGAATGCGGCGAAGCTCGACCCGCGATGGGAATTCTCTTTCGTCGAACTCACGATGACGCTCATGTGCTTCACGCCATCGCTCACGCGCCGCTCTGAGTTGATTGACGATATCGCCTAACTCGGTGTGTGCCTTGCCGGAGCTCCAGTGGCCAGCGCGCTGATTCATCTCGTCAGACCGATCAGTCTTGAGCCCAAGGCAGGCCGTGGAAACGCCAGCCGCCAATTCTGCCCCGCTGCGCGTTCTGATCTAGGTCGCCCTCGAAGCCCTCGGCAATATTGAACACATGCTGAAATCCAGCGGCGAAAGCAGCAGTCGCGGCGGCGGCGGAGCGGTTGCCGCTTCGACAGAGAAGGAGGATGGTTGCATCTTTACCCCCTGCTCGCGTCTCCAACTCTTTGAGAAAACGCGGGTTCCGGTTCAGGCTGGTGCCGGTTGCCCATGCGACGTGTGTCGAGCCAGGCACATGCCCAACAAAATGCCGCTCTTCGGTGGTACGGACATCAACCAGTACGAGAGACCCTTGCCGGAACAACGACCACGCAATCGTAGGCGGCACGGTACCGCTGTAGGGCAAGCCCGCTTCTTTCGCTTGGGCTTTCGCCACCGTGAGCGCTGATAGCGGGTCTGCGCTGTAAGGTTGTGCAGCATGCTGGGTGTCAAAAATTGTCTCTTGGGCAGATTCCAGGCTCATTGTTATCCCCTTGGTTGGTCGTGTCAGGTGTCATGCCAGCTTTTTTGTAAAAGCCTTCTGCTCGAAAGTCTGGCAAAAATATCCTCGTTTGCATAAGGCTATTTTCAAATTTACTTATTCGATTTTTTTATTCAGCGTCTCACGAACAGCATATGCATTCTTGAAATTGTTATTTTCCAATGTCACAGAGTCGCGCTACATTCCGGGCGTAACGCTCACTACTCGAGGAAAACATGACCTACCCCGCCCTTCAAGACTATCTGACGCATTTGGCTAAAGGTAGCGAGTCGCAGAACAAACTCTGGATCGACACCCAAGGGAGGGTGCAAGGACAGTTCAGGAAATGCTCACTGACTAGCGTGTTTCAAGCGATTGTCAATTTGGAGACTGACAAGCTGTTCGGATTTGATGCTTACGCTCACTCGTACAGCGAGACTGATCGTGGCTTATCCATCTGGCATTTACTGATGAATGGCGCGACCGATGATGAGTCGATTGAATTAGATCGACTCGGCAGGACGATACATATCATCAACTTTTTTCGTCAGCCTGAAAATGATGGGCGTAACGTCGTGATTGATGTCCATGATCGATTGCTGACCGCAATCGGCAGTAATCATGGCGCCGCTTTCAAGCGGATCGTCTCGAGTTTGGGTATTCCACAAAACCGTATTGTCTTGCAGCTACCGGCGACTAAAAGCAGTCAGAGCTGGGCTTTATCACAAGTGGTCGACAACTATAAATTCAATGGGTTCCAGGTTGCCACCCGCGCGAACAGCATCCCGGATGCCTTGTTTCAAATTAATCTGCTTCAACCTGCGCTGGTCAGACTAGATATCACTCGGGTCGGTACCGGCGATAAGCTACATGATTTGATCACAGCAGCAGCTAGTCGGTCCGTGAAGATACTGTTTTCTCGAATTGAACACCCACACGAACTCAGCTTGATTCGGGATGCGGCGAACTTATCAGCGCTTGAGATAGACAATCTGTTCATTCAAGGCCCGCTGATTTCTTATCCCCAGCCGGAGCTTGTTAGCAATGAAAGCTACCGCGTTGATTCATCGCGACAAACGTCGAACCTCGGACTTGCTCATGCATCGATTTGATTTTTAAGTAAATGGTCTACCTCAAATGAGATAGCCGTATTCGATGGCGATGTATCTTTTCTTTTATTACTTTTTGGAGGTCGCCCTGTGTCTACGCTCGACTTGACTCGATCGCCCACGGTTTCTGGTGATTTTTTAGAGAGTTATCTACAGCATCCTGATCTCAGAATTTTAGATGCGACGGTTATTCTTGACCCCAATTCTTGGGCCGCCAACTCCGGGCGCGCGACCTGGGAGACGGAACACATTCCCCGGTCGGCTTTCGTCGATCTGATTGCTGAACTGTCTGATCCAGACGGGGACGTTGGATTGCCTGATGGCGTCCATGCTTACAAATTACCGAGTGAGCGCGACTTTGCCTACGCAATCAGCCAATACGGGGTTAGTGAGACGACGCCGGTGGTTGTCTACGATACGACCGCAGGTATGTGGGCCTCTCGGCTCTGGTGGCTACTGAAGCTATTTGGTAACCATAATGTTGCGGTGCTCGATGGCGGCTGGAAGCTTTGGAAGGAAGAGGGCCGGCCGATTTCGACCGAGCCCGCACCTCGCTATAAAGATGGCTTATTTCAGCCAACATTTCACCGAGAATTACTGGCGACCAAAGAGGACGTGATCGCGGCAACGCAAGATACCGATGCAATACTTATCAATGCGCTCTGGCCGGAGTTATTTCGCGGCGAGGCAAAAACGCCATTGGCAAGGCCCGGTCGTATTCCTAATTCGGTAAACGTTCCGTTTACCGAAACCGTTGATCAACACGGCAAACTCGCAAGTTCAGCACTGCTGGCAAGGACATTCGCTTCAGAAGGCGTAGATAAAACCAAGCGAATCATCACCTACTGCGGCGGCGGGATTGCAGCAACATTTGATGCACTTGCACTCGCCAAGATCGGCATCACTTGTGCCGTTTATGACGGATCACTGGTGGAGTGGGTAGCGGATCCCGATCTGCCACTCGAGACAGGTTAATTGGTTGGTTGGGTACTGCCAGGAATTTCAGAACGTGGGTGACTGACTCTCCTTGCGGTTTAGCCGGTCTTTATGATCGGCTTTTTTTGGTAAATTCATTGCACTTTCAAATTTCTCATATAGTCGTGTGAATTTATTCTTTCTCATTTCTCAAGCATTAAATTAACCTCTGATGACTATCTTGTATACAAGGAGTTGTCATGACAAATGCAACTGATATCAGCAAAGACTATCGCTACGAGACGTTGCAGATTCACGCCGGACAAGCACCGGCACCGGGTACCAATGCACGCGCCGTCCCGATTTACGGATGTGCTGCACCGCCCAAGTGAGCAAGCAGAGCTCGTTACTTATCTGCCCAATGCTTATCACGTGATCATCAATTCTCCGCATGGTCATGATGGGTTCTTGATGGATGCGGAGCAATTTGCGCAGCCAATCTCAAACTTTCTTGCCACCCTCTAAACAGACCCCTTCGAGCAATCCAAGCATAAAAAACGCCCGCAGACTGCGGGCGCCGGGTTCAAACCTTTTACTAGCTTATTTGTTAGGCTGCGGCGTAATCCGAAGATAAGGCCGACGAGCACTAAACCCTTTCGGATATTTTTGCTTGATGACTTCAGGATCCTGAATGGTCAATGGAATGATGACATCGTCACCATCTTTCCAATTACCTGGCGTTGCTACGGAATAGCCATCAGTCAGTTGCAGTGCATCGATGACCCGCAGTACCTCGTCGAAATTACGGCCTGTACTCATCGGATACGTGATCATCAAGCGGACTTTCTTTTTGGGGTCGATGATGAATAATGAACGTACAGTCGCCGTCTCTGACTGGTTTGGATGAATCATGTCATACAGGGTGGACACGACACGGTCAGCATCAGCAATGATAGGAAAGCCAACCACGGTCTTTTGCGTATCTTCAATATCTGAGATCCAGCTGAGGTGTTTGTCCGGCGGATCGACTGACAAGGCGATCGCCTTGACGTTACGCCGATCGAACTCTGGTTTGAGTTTCGCGGTCAAGCCGAGCTCGGTCGTGCATACCGGCGTGAAATCTGCGGGGTGCGAAAACAAAATCACCCACGAATCGCCTGCCCATTCGTGAAATTTAATCCGACCAATCGTCGAATCCTGTTCGAAATCCGGTGCAACATCCCCAAGGTGTAAGCCCATATTTCCCTCCCTATTCTGTCTATCAGCCACGAAGATAGTACTCGAACAGAGCCATTCAAAAGATAGTTTTGTTGGTTACTAATGACTTGCGCTCATGAAGCGATGGCGAAAGCCCCCCGTCGTCGACGCCGCGGCAACAAAACGAATGCAACTATTGCAACCACTCAAGCGCCCCGACTGCGACTCGGGCAGCGCGCCTCAATGTTGACTTAAGACCATGAATTCATTCGTTTTTCACCGAATTAATTACGCTTGCCAGTGCGCTGACTCACAGCGATTTACGTATTTGTTGGGTCTGCCAAGAACACCAAGCGAGTTGACTTATCTACTTTTGGCCGCATCACGCACCCGCCGCCGGGGATATACGTAAATAGCATTTGCTATTCCGAAATCATTTGTTGGGAAATACATGCCTACGCATTACATTCGCGTCCACCGGATTTCAATTTTCCATTTGAAAAGGAGCATTACCAATGAACTTAAGAAATCTATGGCGATGGGTTCCCCTCGTACTCTCGTTGGCAGTCCCGGTGCAAGCAGCTGAGGTGAGTTTGCTGAATGTATCTTACGACCCGACACGCGAGCTTTATGTCGACTTCAACAAATCCTTTGCCGAGCATTGGAAGAAAACGGCTGGCCAAGACGTCAAGATCAAGCAGTCGCACGGTGGTGCGGCCAAGCAGGCGCGCTCGGTGATCGATGGCTTACAGGCAGATGTTGTGACTTTGGCGCTGTCGTATGACATTGACGAAATTGCACAGCGCGGCATCCTCGCCAAAGACTGGCAAAAGCGCCTACCTAATAATAGCGCCCCATACACCTCGACTATTGTGTTCTTGGTACGTAAGGGCAACCCTAAAAATATTAAAGAGTGGACTGATCTGGCCCGTCCAGGCATCTCGGTAATTACCCCCAACCCAAAAACTTCGGGTGGTGCTCGTTATAACTACCTCGCTGCCTGGGGCTACGCTTTGAAGCAGCCAGGCGGGAATGAAAAAACTGCGCAAGATCTGCTGACCAAAATCTACAAGAACGTACCTGTGCTTGACTCGGGTGCGCGTGGATCAACCACCACTTTTATCGAGCGTGAAATCGGTGATGTATTGATCACTTGGGAAAACGAAGCTTTACTCGCGATTCGCGAGCTTGGGCCTGAAAAAGTGCAAATCGTGGTGCCTTCGCTGAGCGTGCTGGCAGAGCCACCGGTCACGGTCGTTGACAAGGTAGTTGACCGGCGCGGTACTCGCAAAGTTGCCGACGCCTACCTGAATTATCTGTACTCGGAAGCAGGCCAGGAACTCGCGGGCAAGCATTACTACCGTCCGATCAATGAAAAAATCGCCGCTAAATATGCCTCGCAATTCCCGAAGGTGAAGCTGCTGACGGTAGATGAAATCGCGGGTGGTTGGACCAAGGCCCAAAAGACGCACTTCGCCGACGGCGGTACTTTTGATCAGATCTACCAACCCAAGTAAAACACGCAATTCATCTCAGCCTCTGCGTTGGCGGTGACCACATCACTGTTCTTCTCTTAGAGGCTTAAACAAATGTCGCTGGCTAGGCGCACCGCCGTAGACAGTACAGACGTACGGCAAGGCGGTGCAACAACGCTAGCGGCTTTGTATTAGAGCCTATTAATTAAGAAAGGAAATACCATGAATCCTGGGAAGATAACCCTAGGCTGGCCCCTCTCACCCTTGCTGATTGCCAGCGCGATCGCCGCAGCCTTCCCTGCATACGCTAACGATGCCGCGGAAATTGAAAAACTTAAAGCCCAGATTGAGGAACTGGATCAAAAAATAAAAATCCTCGGCCGTAAACAAGAGCTGGTGAATGACGACGTCGCTGCCAAGCAAAAAGCTACACCAACCGTCACCGCGAGTGAGCGAGGCTTTGGATTCAAATCTCAAGATGGACAATTTGAATATCGGCTGCGCGGCATCGTACACGCTGACTATCGTCAGTTTGATGGCGATGCGTTTCCGACTGCAGTCGATGGCTTTTTAGCACGGCGCATTCGGCCCACGTTTGAGGGTACTGTGTTTGGCAAGTACGGCTTTCGTTTTACGCCAGAGTTTGGCGAGGCAACAACGACTTCGTCACCGACCATTATCGATGCCTACCTGGATATTCGAGAGAAACCTGAGCTTCAAGTCCGAATTGGCAAACATAAACCCTTCGTCGGTCTGGAACGTCTGCAAAGCGCATCGGATATCAAACTGATCGAGCGCAGCTTTGTCAGTAACAACATTCTCCCTAACCGCGACTTTGGTGTATCGGTATCCGGTGACATCTTGGAAAAACGTCTGAACTACGCAGTAGGCGTGTTTAATGGCGTGCAGGATGGCGCAAACCTTGGTACCAACCAAGATGCGAACAGCAAAAAAACATTTACAGGCCGGCTGTTCGCCACGCCATTCGTCAATGATACTGAGAGTTCACTTCGCGGGCTTGGCTTCGGCGTAGCGGCTACTACAGGTAATATCAGCACGCTTATCAGCGGCTACAAAACTCCGGGGCAAGCCAATAATTTCTTCGCTTATGCCACCGGCACGACTGCCAACGGTGTTCAAGATCGTTGGTCTCCACAGGCGTACTACTACAACGGCCCGTTTGGTTTGGTTTATGAATATGCTTGGGTCAATCAGCCCATCAAAAACGGTACAAACACGACGACCGTCAAAAATACTGCGTGGCAGTTGGCGGGATCTTGGCTACTCACCGGAGAAGATGCCTCATTTCGCGGCGTGAAGCCCTTCAGCCGTTTCCAAAGTGGCGCTGAAGGTGGTTGGGGCGCGTTTGAGTTGGTCGCACGCTACCAAGAAAACCAGATTGATGATGCTCTGCCCACGGCGTTTCGTCCAAGTAGCTATGCGCTGCGGGCGCAGGGCGCAGCAGTCGGTCTGAACTGGTATCTGAACGAATCTTCCAAGTTTGCGGTCAACTACGAACGCACCAGTCTCTCCGGCGGCACCCTCGCCGGCAAAACTGAGAACTTCCTGGTCGGGCGCTACCAGCTGTCTTTTTAATATGATCTGCAGCATCGATGTAATTCATCTCTAGTCTCAATCTCCTTGGTTGCCTCGGCCGGTGCGCAGGTTTGTCCTGCAAGCCGGCCTTTTTACTGGACTTTTTATGAGCAGATCATGGTTATGGGCTTTGGCTTATTCAATTTCCATCTAAAGAAATGCCTAAAAATTCGTTCTGTTTATAACGGATCGCGCCAATAATCCGCCTCTTTTCTCCGGTTCCTCGAGCATTTTCATGAGTATTGCTGCAATTTCGGCAACAGCCCCACGCGGAAGCCATCGCGTCTTACCCGGCTTTTCGCTGTCGCTCGGCTTCACGGTGCTGTACCTGTCGCTGATCGTGCTGATCCCGCTCTCTGCATTGGTGTTCAACACACTGGCCATGAGCTGGGATGCGTTCTGGTCTACCGTCACCTCACCACGGGTGCTGGCGGCGTATCGCCTCAGCTTCGGCGCTTCGCTCGCCGCAGCACTGGTGAATGCGGTGTTCGGTACGATTTTGGCGTGGGTGCTAGTGCGCTATGAATTCCCTTTCCGCCGATTACTCGACGCCTTTGTCGACCTGCCCTTCGCATTGCCCACAGCGGTGGCTGGCATTGCACTTACCGCGCTGTATTCCGGCAAGGGCTGGATTGGTCAGTACCTGGAACCGAATGGATTAAAAGTGGCGTTTACCCCGACTGGCGTAGCGGTTGCGCTGGTATTTATTGGTTTGCCGTTCGTCGTGCGTACCGTGCAACCGGTGTTGGAAGAAGCCGAGCGCGAACTGGAAGAAGCCGCGGCGAGTTTGGGCGCAAACCGACTTCAAACCTTTGTGATGGTAATTCTGCCCACGATTCTGCCCGCCGTCATTACCGGTTTTGCGCTGGCGTTCGCACGTGCACTAGGTGAATACGGCTCGGTGATTTTCATTGCGGGCAATATGCCCATGATTTCTGAAATCACGCCGCTGCTCATCGTCACCAAGCTCGAGCAATACGACTACCGTGGTGCGACAGCCATTGCCGTGGTGATGTTAGCCGCATCGTTCGTGATGCTACTGGCGATCAATCTGTTACAGGCATGGATGCGCCGTCGCGGCACCAAGGAGCCGAAATGACGACCGCCACCATCACACCTACCTCAACGGCGCGCATCGAGCCGCCGTATGTGCCGGCGGCGACCAGTGAGCCCAATTGGGTTCGCTTTAGCCTGATTGTAATTGCAGTTGGTTTTGCGATTCTGTTCTTGTTGATTCCCTTAGCGGTGGTGTTCACCGAGGCACTCAAAAAAGGCTGGGATGCCTACCTCGCCGCCGTCACCGAAGAAGACGCTTGGTTAGCAATCAAGCTCACACTTCTCACAGCAGCGATTGCGGTGCCTGCTAATTTGATCTTTGGCCTATCTGCGTCTTGGGCCATCGCTAAATTCGAGTTTCGTGGCAAGAACCTGCTGCTCACTCTGATTGATTTACCGTTCTCGGTGTCGCCTGTTATTTCAGGCTTGATTTATGTGCTGCTGTTTGGCGTGCATGGCTGGTTCGGTGCGTGGTTGATGTCGCATGACATACAAATTCTGTTTGCAGTCCCCGGCATCGTTTTAGCCACGATTTTCGTCACCTTCCCGTTTGTCGCGCGCGAGCTCATCCCGCTGATGCAATCGCAAGGTAACGAGGAAGAAGAAGCCGCATTGGTACTGGGCGCATCTGGCTGGCTGACTTTTTGGCATGTGACGCTACCGAATATTCGCTGGGGTCTGCTGTACGGTGTGATTCTGTGCAACGCACGCGCGATGGGTGAGTTTGGCGCGGTGTCGGTGGTGTCAGGCCATATCCGCGGTGAGACTAATACCATGCCACTGCAAGTCGAAATTCTCTATAACGAATACAACTTTGCTGCTGCTTTCGCAGTCGCTTCGCTGCTCGCACTGTTAGCATTGGTCACGCTTGCGATTAAAACTTTTATTGAATGGCGTCTGTCGCATCAGACACCTATCAACCCCGAGGAAGCATCATGAGTATTGCTGTCAAAAACATCGGTAAACGCTTCGGCAACTTTGTCGCGCTGGACAATGTTTCACTCGATTTCCCTACGGGCGAATTAACGGCCTTGCTTGGCCCATCCGGCTGCGGGAAGACAACGCTGCTGCGTCTCATCGCTGGTTTAGAGCAACCTGATGAAGGTCAGGTCATTCTGGATGGCGAGGACGCATCTCAACGCGATGTGCGCGAGCGCCAGGTCGGCTTCGTATTCCAGCACTATGCGCTTTTCAGGCATATGAGCGTTTTCGATAACATCGCTTTCGGCCTGCGCGTGAAGCCGCGTGCAGTTCGGCCCAGTAAAGAAGAAATTCATGACAAGGTGATGCGCTTGCTGTCATTAGTACAGCTTGATTGGCTGGCCGATCGTTACCCCTCTCAGTTATCGGGTGGACAGCGCCAGCGAATCGCACTGGCGCGCGCGCTCGCGGTAGAACCACGCGTACTGTTACTAGATGAACCGTTTGGTGCGCTCGACGCCAAGGTTCGTAAAGAACTGCGTCGCTGGCTGCGCCGGCTGCATGATGAACTTCATGTGACCAGTATTTTTGTCACCCATGATCAGGAAGAAGCCTTAGAAGTGGCTGACCGTGTGGTTCTGATGAACCACGGCAAAGTCGAACAAGTCGGCGCCCCAGATGAGGTGTACAACCACCCAGCATCACCTTTCGTGTACGGATTTTTGGGCAACGTCAATTTGTTTCATGGACGTGTTCATGAAGGCGTGTTGGCCGCTGGCGACGCGACACTCGCGGTTCCCGACCACAGCCACGCACGTGACGCACTGGGCGTTGGCTATGTGCGGCCCCATGAGCTCGATATCGAGCCGTTTACTCCAGAAGGTGAAGGTATTGTGGCTGTTCTCAAGCGCTCACACGCGATCGGCCCGCTGGCACAGCTGGAACTTGAGCGCAGCGACGGTGGCGGACAAATCGAGGCGGTACTGCCGTCCGAGCGCTACGCGCAATTGCAACTTTACGTTGGCGCTACTGTTCGAGTGAAGCCGAAGCGTGTTCGGGTATTTCTTGAAGAAGCTGCCTGATCAAAGTTACCGATGAATTTTCAGCAGCTGAGATCAGTTCGTGAAGCGGCACGGCGCGGATTTAATTTAACCGAAGTAGCGAATGCGCTGTTTACATCGCAGCCTGGTGTCAGCCGCCAGATTCGCGAACTCGAAGAAGAGCTCGGTATCGATATTTTCGAACGCAATGGTAAGCGTTTGACTGGCTTGACCGAGCCGGGCAAGGAAGTGCTGCACATTGTGGAGCGATTGTTACTCGAATCAGAAAATCTGCAACGCGCCGGTGATACCTACTCCGGCAAAACAACTGGCACACTCTCGATCGCAGCAACCCATACCCAGACGCGTTATGTTCTGCCGCGTGCTGTTCAACATTTTCGAACTGCGTTTCCGGATGTACGCATAGCGCTTCAGCAAAGCGCCCCGGAGCATATTGCTGAGTGGGTCATGTCGGGCAAAGCAGATATTGGTATCGCGACCGAAGGCCTAACCCGATTTGAAGGATTGGTTTCATTCCCCTGCTACGAGTGGCATCACGTCATTGTTGTGCCGAATGATCACACCTTGCTCAAGGAAAAATCAGTCACCCTGGAACACCTCGCTGGTCATTCACTCATTACTTATGACATTGGATTCACAGGGCGTAGTCATATCGATGAGGCGTTCGGCGCACAAGGCCTCGCACCCGATATCGTGCTGACTGCGATGGATTCGGACGTCATCCAGCAATATGTGTCACTTGGGCTGGGTGTTGGTATCGTTGCGTCAATGGCCGTCGACTACCTTCCTGCGGGTCTGCACGCGATTCCGGCAGATCATTTGTTCGCACCGAATGTGACGCGCGTCGCAGTAAGGCGTGGGGCGTTCATGCGGGAGTATGCGATTGATTTTATTCAACAGCTCGCACCGAAACTCAAGCTTGAAGAGTTGGCCGAGGCGGTTAGCTGGAGAAGGTGAATAAATGCAGGTGCCTGAGTTATGAAATTCAAAAACTCGCCACCTCCTCTACTAGTTGGTACGCTTGGACCAAACTTGATCGCCTTGTACTCTGGATCTCATTTTGTCCGCTTTCAAGTTACTCAATGGTCTTCATCGCGCTGATGGACGCAACCACACCAACAATCTCCAGAATCAGTTTGTTTCAAGATGACTGCGGCGCCACCAGCCTGACACTCGGAAAATAACTTTTGTAGCGTCGACTGTCTCGTGTCAACACGGGCAAGCCGCTGACGGCGGCGTGCGCTCCAATAAAAAAATCACCAAGTACATTGTTTTTCACACCGCCGCTTCGGCGATATTGCACAAAGGCTTTGGCAGCCAAAAACAAAGCAGGTTTGGGAATCTCGAGCATGGGCAGCTCCATATCATCAAGTACATGATCCAACGCTTCGACGGTAGAAAACGTCAGAGATAACTCAGAATAGATGATCGGATTAATGACGAGGCGATGAACCATGGACTGCGCCTGCAGTTGCTTGACTGACCAGTCAGCCCAATCGGGGGCATTTCCCAAGACATCAACGAGAACATTCGTATCGACCAGCATCAGGCCTCACCACGCAATAGGGTCATCAGTTCCTCGGTGTGCCATTTGATGTCTGCCTTGCCGCGAGCGGCGTCAAACCGGTCGGGCTTGCGTTTGGCCGATCCCTCTGCTTTGTGAATGACTACCTCGCCGTGCTGATTGACGGCGAAGTCCACCGGCATACCTGGCTTTAAGCCAAGCACGTCGCGGATCTGCTTGGGGATAGTGACTTGACCCTTAATGCTAAGTGTTGTCGGCATACAGCCTCCAATGTTTTACCTGTGATTACATAGTAATACCACCATTGGACGCCGGCAAGTCATTTGTTTTTGATAAGAACGAATGGCTTGCTTGTCTTGGGCGCAAGCGACAGCCGAGGTTAAATCTGAAAGCCATATCTTTTTAATAAAGAAGCGGCGCTATATACGCTTGAACTTGAGTTGAGCAACGACCTCGTCTACTGGCTTTACTTTGCCATTAGCAAATTCTTGATTTCCAAGAGCAAGTATTTTTAGCAACGTCAAAGCCTCTTGGGTCGCCTCAAAACTTCCTACATCTTGGAGTACAGCTTTGGCCTCGCCATTTTGAGTGACGATCAGTGGCTGCTGCTTTTCGCCCAACGTCAATAGAATCTCAGCCGCATGGGATTGAAGGCCACTAAGCGGCTTGATCTTTGATGAATAGCGCACGGGAGATCTCCGTTACGACCGAAACTAGACTGTTTGAAGTCCGGTAGCAAGCCAGTCTTGAGTGCGAAAAGTTACCGCGCGCTGATCAAAAAGTAGCAAGGTCGCTGATGTGCTACTTACAGATCTTTGTGTGAGCGCCAAGAGTTTGATGCTGCTTGAGATATTTGGTGCTGATGAGAGGAGTCGAACCTCCGACCTACTGATTACGAATTAGCAAATCAATTACATAAGTATCTGTTTTC
>Ga0194129_10004540_pt1 | contig 18356 bp, 21 predicted proteins | sample TA2KigCa35mmetaG_FD_150862 | JGI IMG/M metagenome (GOLD analysis project Ga0194129, IMG submission 150862) | Freshwater microbial communities from Lake Tanganyika, Tanzania - TA2015038 Kigoma Deep Cast 35m | ecosystem: Environmental > Aquatic > Freshwater > Lake | place: Tanzania: Lake...
AGGAGCTGCGTGCGCTCAACGGAGGTGTTCTCCGGCATCACGCAGACCAGGCGGTAGCCCTTAAGGCGAGCGGCCATCGCGAGCGAGATGCCGGTGTTGCCACTGGTGGGCTCGAGGATGGTGCAGCCGGGTGTGAGGATGCCGTCGCGCTCGGCCTGCTCGATCATGGCGAGCGCGGCGCGATCCTTGACCGATCCCGTGGGATTGCGGTCTTCGAGCTTGGCCCAGAGGCGAACATCGTCGCTCGGTGACAGCCGCGGCAGCCCGACCAGCGGGGTGTTGCCTACGGAGTCGAGCAGCGAGTCGTAGCGCATGAGGGCATTATCAGCCGCCCGCGACGGCGGGCAGGATGGTGATCGAATCACCGTCTGCGAGCGCGGTGCCCAGGCCGTCGAGGAATCGGACGTCCTCGTCATTGAGGTAGACGTTGATGAACCGGCGCAGCCCCGCCTCGTCGACGAGGCGCTCACGAATCCCGGGGTGGCGGCCGTCTAGGTCGCCCAGAAGATCGGCAATCGTCGCTCCATCGCCTTGGACGACCTTGGCGCCGTCGGTGTAGGGGCGCAGGATCGTGGGGATGCGGACCTCGACTGCCATGGGGATCTCCGGATCGTGATGGGGTATTTAGCCTACGGGCCGACCTCGGTCAGCGCTTCCCCAGTCTCCGCGACGACGACGGCCTCCTCCGTCACGACGCCATCCACGATGCGGAATGAACGGACTTCCATGGGCCCCTCGCCACTGCCGCACTCTCGGGTAGACACCAGCACGTAGTGCGCCCCCGGCTCGGAGGCGTAGGAGATATCGGTGCGAGAGGGATAGGCCTCGGTAGCCGTGTGGGAGTGGTAGATGACAACGGGCTCCTCGTCGCGGTCATCCATCTCGCGATAAAGACGCAGGAGGTCGACGGAGTCGAACTCGTAGAAAGTCGGCGACCGAGCAGCGTTGACCATGGGGATGAAGCGATCGGGCCGGTCAGAGCCGGCGGGGCCCGCGATGACCCCGCAGGCCTCGTCAGGATGGTCCGCCCGGGCATGGGCAACTATGGCCTCCAGGTGGGCCCGGCGGATCGTGAGCACCGATCCAGCCTAGGGGCTGGGGAATTGAGCAAATCGTGCCATGGGTGGTTAACGTTCCGGGTTAAAGTTGCGGAGTCCCCCAATCAGGAGGACCGTCCCCTCAACGCCCCTGGGGGCGCGCAGCGGCGCATCGGGCGCCTCGAGAAAGGGGTTCCGCGTGGAGGTCGTAGAGACTCTCACCAACGCTCAGTTCCAAACGGTCTACAACATCGTGTCCTTTGCCTTGGCAGCCATGTCGGCCACCACGGTGTTCCTCCTCGCGGTAACCCCGCGAGTGCTACCGCGCTACCGCCTCGCACTCATCGTGTCGGCGATGGTCTGCTTCATCGCGGCCTACCACTACCTGCGCATCTTCGACTCGTTCGGCGACGCCTACGTCGCGGTCGGTGCTGGCATGCCTGGCGTTCAGGAGACCTTTGAGCTCGTCAAGGGCGATGGCTTCAATGAAGGCTACCGCTACGTCGACTGGCTGCTCACCGTTCCGCTGCTGCTCTTCGAAACGATCGCCGTGCTCGCACTCCCGTTGGCAGTGCGTCGCAGCCTCCTGTGGAAGCTCATCCCCGCATCCGGGCTGATGATCATCCTCGGGTACCCGGGCGAGATCACCGCCGAGATTGCCTCCAAGGCCATCTGGGGTGCTCTGTCGACGATCCCGTTCCTCTACATCCTCTATGTGTTGTTCGTGGAGCTGAGCAAGGCGGCGAAGACCCAGCCCAACCAGGTCGGCAAGGAACTCGCCGGCCTGCGCTGGCTGCTACTGGCCACCTGGGGCGTCTACCCCATTTCTTTCGCATTCCCCATGATCGGATTCGACGGCGCGGACGCCTTCGTCTACCGGCAGATCGGCTACTCGCTGGCCGACGTGCTGGCCAAGTGTCTCTACGGCCTGCTGATCTTCAAGATCGCTCGCATCAAGAGCCTGGACGACAGCCAGGAGTTCGCCGCGGAGGAGATGAAGGAGGCCCCTTCGAGCAAGGGCGCGGCCGCCTAGGTCCGCCACAAGCTCATCGAAAGGGCGCCCCGCCACGGCGGGGCGCCCTTTCCTACGGCATCACCGATTGAACCAGGCTCTCCTGGAGGAATGTGAGCCAGTCGTAGACGTGGTAGGTCGCCACGCGCGGGTCGTCGTCCGGGAGCGCAGCTAATTCCTCGAGCGACTCCTCACTGATCCCGAGCCGGGAGCCGAGCGCGAGGCGCAAGTCGGTGATCGCACCGAGCCAGCACGTCGCCTCGTCGGCCGTGAGCGTCACCTTCTCTCCCGAGCGAGCCAGAGTCTGGAGTGCAGTGGTCGCGTTGGCCACCTTGGTCTGGCGGAGGGATCGCTCGGTGAAGCGGCGGAACTCGGCGGCCGCCTCCGGGTCGTCGTGGTAAGCATCGGGGAAGAGCCGGGCGAGCGCGGGGTCGTCGGGCGTCTCGGCTCCCGGGTCGATTCCCACAAGTTGAGCAAGGGGATCGTCGGGGAGCTCGCCGTCGGGCTCGACGAACTCGACGAGTTGCGTCAGCAGCGCGGTGAGCAGGCCCTTCTCCACCTCGTCGACGCGCAGGACGATGCGACCCGTGACGCCGCGCCGAAAGCCATAGACAGCCACGTCAGTCGTCCTTGGAGAGGGTGGCCCACAGGCCGTAGGAGTGCATGGCGGTGACGTCGCGCTCCATCTCCTCGCGCCTGCCGTTGGAGACCACCGCTCGCCCATCGTTATGGACCTGCATCATCAGGCGCTCGGCCTTCTCCCTGGGATACTTGAAATAGGTCATGAAGACGTAAGTGACATACGACATAAGGTTGACCGGGTCGTTCCAGACGATGGTGATCCAGGGTCGATCGACGACGGCGTCTTCGGCGGATGCCGGACGCTCGAGATCGGTGGGCGCGGTGGTCACCGCACCAGCGTACGGAAGATCCGACTAGGGCTGAACGTCGAGCGTCAGCACCCCTGACCGGCCCATCCCGAATTGATCGGTCGCCTCCACGACAAATCGATAGCTTACCTGCTTGACCCTGGTTGGTCGCACGGTCACCGTCACGACTCCGGACGAATCGGTGCTCAGGCTACGCAGCGGGGCCCACGACCCGTCTGATGCCTGGCGTTGCAGGACCACGGCGATGCCGGCCTGCGTGGGAGCTACTCGAGCACTCAACTTCACCGGAGTCTTGACCTTGGGTGCTGAAGTCGCAGCCTTGGCCTCGACAGCGAATCGGACCCGCGTGGAAGCCGGGCCGCTCGCGCCCGCCAGTCGCGAGGAGGAACCCGCCACCTCCACGCTCCACTCACCGGGTCGGTCGACGACGACCTTGAAACTGCCCTTGCCGTTCTTGTCGAGCGTGGTGGATGCGACCTCGATCCGCTCGCCCGCCCCACCGGCCGGCTTGAAGTACAGCGTCGCCTGAGCCCCGGCCGCCGGGCCCTTGCGCGAGTCCGTGGCGACTCGAATGCGTGCCTGGGTGCCTGCCGTGACCATCGCGGGAGCCTTGATCGAAACGTCAGTGGGAGCTGGTGCGATCTCGCGGCCGTAGTCGGCGAGCCGCGTGTAGAAGTCGGGCGTGACGGTGCCGAAGTCCCAGACGGCAATGCCGCCAATGCCCTCGTCGGGCACGATCGAGGCACGTGCGAGTGCTGAGCGCGTGTCAGCGAACCACACCTCGCGCTTGATCTTGCACGCCTGATCCTTTTTATTGGCCTTCCCCGCGACCTCCTGCCAGTACTGGAAGCTCCACTCGCCGTCTTCGGCGTTCCACTGGGGCTCGACCTTCTCCCGTGCGGCGATCTCCCGGGCCACGGTGGGCGTGAGGGTCGTTCGCGCGGGGGTGTCCTTCGGCTTCCAGCCTTCGGGGCAGGCCTCGTCGGCGATCCACGTGCCGCCTGAGACGAGGGGCCAATTGCGGCCGTATTGCGGGACGCCCACCCACACCCGGTCGGCGTACTTCTCACCCACCTGCTCGACGGCACTTTGAGCCACGAGCCGAGCCCAGTCGTTGGGCCCGATCGGTCCTGGCACGCTCCAGCTGTAGTCGTAGGTCATGATGTTGAGGCGATCGACGTAGGGGGCGATCTCCTGCCACGCGTAGACCCAGTATCCAGTGCCAGGATTGGCAGCCCCTGTGCCGGTGAACGGCGGTACGCCACCGGGGACCGTCGCCCACAGGGTGAGCCCCTTGGCGCGGAGTTGCTCGGACAGTTCCTTGATCATCGCGACCCAGCGCGGCTGGGTAGCTGCCCATGACTCGCGGCCGTCGTGGAAGGCAAAGACCTCCCAGTCGAGGTCGATGCCGTCGACACTCGCCTTGACGGCGTAGTCGGCGATGAGCTTGGCGTAGGCCTTGCGGTTCTTGGCAGAGGAGAGATAGGCGCTCAACTTGCCCTTGCTCGCCGATCCCAAGTCGGTGATCGAGGCGTTGACCTTGATGCCGGCAGCCTGCAGAGCCTTGCGCTGGCGGTCGAACTTCGGCGTGGTCCATGGCGTGGAGCTGTCGCAGAGAGCGTCGCCCCAACTGCCGTCCTTGTCGTAGTCGCCATTGTCATAGATGCACAGCGGGTCATCCTTGTCCTGGAAGGACCACCAGAACATCGCGACTTCGCCCACCACGCCATCGGACTCCGACGTCATCGCGGTCAGGGAAACATCGGATGCCCACCAGCCGAACCATCCCGAGACGAGCGGTCGAGGGGGCGCTTCGGCAGACGCCACCGTGGCAGGGAGCGCGACAGCGCCGGCGGCGACACAGGTCGCCACAAGGAGGCTGAGTGTCGAGCGCGCACGCATTAGGGACCTTCCGCCGGGATCTCATCTAGAGTACGTCCGGTGTCGCACTGAACTTGGCGGCGACAGTCACGCAATCCGGGGCATTTCCCAGGAGCATGGGCGCCAGATCACGCGCATCTCAGGCGAGTGCGCGGGCAATCTCGCTCGCCGCACGGGCCACGCGAGGCCCGAGATCCTCGGGCGGAGCCACCGCAGCGAGTCCGACGGCCGCCTCGACACCGGGGATGCCCAGCACGGGAGCTGCAATGCCACTTCCCGCGGGCGTCTCCCCCGACGACACCACCCACGGCGGGTCCAGCGGTCGTCCGGCGGCGGTACGCGCGGCGAGGACAGCCCGACCGCCCGCGCCCAATTCGAGCGGCACGCGTGACCCCAGGCGATAGGCAACGTGGACGTCGGAGCGCGGAGGCTCGACGACGGCCACGGTGAGGAGATCGGCGCCATCGACGACGCCGAGGTAGGCCGTGGCACCGGTCGTTTCGGCAAGTCGACGCAGGGAGGGGGCAGCGGCATCACGAAGGTGGGGCTGCACCTGCCGGGCGAGCCCGAGGACGGCGAGGCCGAGCCGACAGCGTCCGTCGGCGTAGCGGCGTACGAGCCCGTGCTGCTCCAGGGTAACGATCAGGCGATAGACAACGGTCCGACTCACCCCGAGGGCCGAGGCGATCTCGGTGACTGTGAGGCCCTCAGGGGAGTCGGACAGGAGTGTGAGAACACGTAGACCGCGATCAAGGGTCTGCGAGGTCTCCTTGGCCATCGGTGCTAGGCCGCAGCCTTCTTGGCAAGCGACTTCACGCTGAAGGCGGAGATGATCTCGAAGATGCCGAGCACGAGGAGCCAGATGCCGGCGATCCACACGAAGATGCCCACCGCCCACGGGTTGATGAGGAGCACGACGCCGGCCAGCAGGTAGACGATGCCGGAGAAGATCGCCCAGCCCTTGCCCTGCGACACCGAGGATGAATTGACGAGCTGGAGGATGCCGGAGAAGAGGAACCACACGCCAACGAAGATGCCGAAGAGCTCGACCTTCTCCTCCGGCCCGAAGCGGAACATGAGCAGGCCAAGGAGCAGGGCGACGATGCCCGAGATGATGAGCAGGGCGCGATACCCGCCGGGCAGGCCGTGCGCGAAGGCGCGGACAAGGGACACGATGCCGGAGACGACCAGGTAGATCGCCAGCACGATGGCAATGACCCAGGTGGAGCCGCCGGGATTGATGATGATGATCGCTCCAACGATGAGGCTGACGACACCCAGCACAAGCAGGGCCCACCAGTTGCGGCCCAGAGCTGAAGCCACCGCACGCTCGTCGTCGTAGGACAGGCCGGTCATGGGGTCGACCGATGCCATGGAGTACCTCCGAGTGTTTAGATGAGGGCCGCTTGGCCCCAGGACGTCCCCAGGTTAGGGGGGCGGGCGGGCTTATCCCAGGAAGCGCGCTAGGTACTGGCGAGTACGTTCCTTGAGGGGCGCCCCCAGGACCTGCTCGGGTGTCCCGTCTTCCAGGACGACCCCTGCGTCGAGGAAGCACACCCAAGCACCTTGCGCGGGCCGAGGGTGATGTTGTCGAGCACCGACCTATGAGGGAAGAGGTTGTAGGACTGGAAGACGATTCCGACTCGACGCCGAAGGGCATCGAGGTTGGTGTCGAAGGCCGTCACGTCGAGGTCGTCGTCGAGGAGGATGCGCCCCGCCGTCCGCGCTAGGACCCCTGCGTCGCAGGTGTGCGGGATACCCCCTTCATGCGGGCGGCAACGACCGCGCCCACGACGGCCACCGCTGCCGACAACCACCAGAGGGTGTCATAGGTACGCACGCTCGCCCCACCACTCGCGACGGCAGCGGCGTGGATGGCACCGAGCACACCGAGCGCCAGCGAACTGAGGATCGCATCGGATATCTGCAGCGCCGCGGAGTTGGCGCCCTGCTCTGACTCCGGCGACAGGCGCAGGGTCTGCACCGCGATCGACGGGAAGCACAGGCCCATGCCGATTGATGCGATGAAGTAGGAGACGGCGCAGACGAAGGCCGGAATCCCCGGCACCAGGCAGAGCGGCAGGCTCGCCAGGCCTGCTGCCACGAAGAGTGCGCCGACTCGCACCGTCGCACTGCGGTCGGTCGATTCGGGAATCCGACTCTGCGAATACGAACCCGCCCACCAACCGCCGGCCGACACGCTGAGCACTAGGCCGGCGAGGGTCACGGTGTAGCCACGCTGCTCGACCAGGGCCAGGGGAATGAACGCTTCGGCACCGAAGAACGCCCCGGCGAGGATGCCGCGCATGAGCACTGTGGTCGGCAGGCCGCGACGCAGCCGGAGCGAGCCGGCCGGCAGGAGACGTCGTACACCGAACAACAGCATGCCGAGTCCGGCGACCAGGCCCAGGGCATCGGCCCACAGGGGCAATCCGGCGGGGCGCACGAAGGCAGCCATCGCGAGGGTGAGGCCCATGGCGGTGACCAGCGCCGGCACCGCTCGCCCGCTACGCCCGCGGTCACCGGAGCCGCCGTCGTGCTCGCGCAGGATCGAGCGCAAGAGAAGCGCGGGAAGCACCAAGACCAGCGGCACCAACCAGAAGGCGTAGCGCCATGAGAGGGACTCGGTCAGCCAACCGGCGATGAGCGGGCCCACGATGGCGGGCACGACCCACGAGGCTGCCAAGAGCGAGAAGGCCTTGGGCCGGAGGTGCTCAGGGAATGCGCGGGCGATGAGCACATAGGTAGCCACGATGAGTGCCCCGCCCCCCAGGCCCTGCAGCCCTCGCGCGGCGATGAGGACAGGCATCGACCAGGCGATGCCCGCTACGACCGCGCCGCCGGCGAAAAGCGAAAGGCCCGACCACATGGCACGCCGCGGACCGTCACGGTCACACCAGGTGCCCGAGATGACCATGCCGACGAGGGAGCATGCGACATAGGCATTGAAGGCCCACGCGTAAAGACCCAGCCCGTCGAATTCGATGGCCACCACGGGCATAACCGTGGCGACGGCCATGCCTTCGAAGGCGAAGAGCGTCATCGCCGAGACGACGCCGATCGTGGCGGCGCGGTAGTGGGGGGAGAACAGGCTCAGGAGTCGCCGTCCGGGTCACGCGGCTTGCCGGGGCGAAGACTGTTGTAGATCTCCTGGCACTCGGGGCATACAGGGAACTTCGAAGGATCCCTGCCGGGCACCCACTTCTTACCGCACAGAGCCTTGACCGGCGTACCAGTCACGGCACTCTCGACGATCTTGTCCTTCTGGACGTAGTGGGCGAAGCGCTCATGATCGCCATCGTCAGTGCAGGCCAGTCGTTCGTCGGTGAGGGTCGTGCCCTCGAGCGATGGCGAGTCCAGCGGCGCGGTCATACGCCCGAGTCTAGGGGCGATCAGTTGACCGAGGGATCCGCTGGGCAATGGACCCACCACGCCAGGGTGCCCCCCTGTCGGGTGAGCACGGCGCGCCAGAGGTCTTCGCGGTCGGACAGGAACGCGTCGAGCACCGGGTCTGCCACTTCCACTACCGCCCAGGCCCCCTCCTCCAACTCTCCATCAAGCTGGTCCGGCGACCACCCGGCGTAGCCGGCGAAGATGCGAAGGGCATGGAGCGATGGCGCGAGCTCGTCGGGCGGCGTATCGAGGTCGATGATGCCCAGCGGTCCGCTCACGCGGCGAAATCCCGGTGGTTCGGCGGCGTCTACCGAGGCCGCTAGGCCGAGTGCGCTATCCAGTGCCACTGGGCCCCCCTGGAAGAGGATCGGCGTACCCGTCAGGTGATCGCGCCACGCTGGCAGCACGGTGCCCACATCGAGGGATGTGGGCTGGTTGAGGACGACACCCAAGGTGCCGGACTCATCGTGCTCGAGGATGAGGATCACCGAATGACGAAAGGGGTCGCCGAGAATGGGCGCGGCCACGAGGAGGCGACCGGGTGCGGCCTCAAGCGTGGGGCCGCCCAGCACGGGCGTGCCCTCGGGGTCCACGGACTCCATGCCTCCATCGTGGCCCATAGGGAACTTGCGTGGGGGAATGACCCTGTCAAGTGACTTGCCTCATCCTTTCGGCTGAGTTAGGTCGGCCGTGTTGGCCGATAACCCTTGCGTTGCAACGCACTTACCTTTGATACATGCCCCAGCAGCCCCTCGCCCAGGTCCCCGTAGACGCCATTTGGGATTGGCAGGAACACGGCTCATGCCGCTCCGCCGACCCCTCCCTGTTCTTCCATCCCCAAAACGAGCGGGGCTCCGCTCGTCGCAACCGCGATCGTGCAGCCAAGGCGATCTGCGCCGGATGCCCCGTGCGCATCGAGTGCGCTGACTACGCCGTCCGCGCCCGTGAGCCCTACGGCGTCTGGGGCGGACTGACCGAGGAAGAGCGCGAGACGATCTACGCCCGCATCGACCTCGCCGAATACCCCCGTCGCCGCGGCGAGGGCGCCCGAATGGCGGCCGATGAAATCGATGCCGCTACCGCGCCCCTCCGCGTTACCGCCTGACTGACCGCACCCGCTTCACCGCTAGCCTCTACGGATGAACCTCGCCGGCCGCGATCTCCTCAGGGAGCTGGATCTGACTAACGCTGAGTTCGATGGCCTAGTGACCCTGGCCGCCGACCTCAAGGCCCAACGGCTTTCGGGTCACGAGCGGCGTCGCCTCGAGGGCAAGGTGATCGCCCTCATCTTCGGCAAGACATCTACGCGCACACGGGTCGCCTTCGAGGTGGCGGCCTACGAGCAGGGCGCCCAGGTCACCGTGCTCGATGCGCAGTCGTCGCAGATCGGTCACAAGGAGTCGATGGCCGACACAGCCCGGGTCCTCTCGCGGATGTTCGATGCGATCGAATACCGCGGCGATGACCAGGCGACCGTCGACGAGCTCGCCCACTACGCGGACGTCCCCGTCTACAACGGGCTTACCGACACGTGGCACCCCACGCAGATGCTGGCCGATGTCCTCACCATGCGAGAGCACTCAGCCGGAGGCCCCCTCTCCTACGCCTTCCTTGGCGATGCTCGCAGCAACATGGGCAATTCCATCCTTGTCACCGGCGCGATGATCGGCGCCGACGTACGCATCGTCGCCCCAGAAGCCCTGTGGCCATCTGCCGACATACGCCGTGCCGCACAGGAGAGAGCGGTCGAGACGGGTGCGCGCTTGACGCTCACCGAGGATGTCGCCGAAGGCGTTGCCGGAGCCGAGTTCGTGCACACCGACGTGTGGGTGTCGATGGGCGAGCCCGTCGAGGTGTGGGAGCAGCGCGTGGCGCTCCTGCGGCCCTACCGGGTGGATTCATCACTGATGGCACTCACTGGTCGCCCCGACGCCAAGTTCATGCATTGCCTGCCAGCCTTCCACGACGAGTCCACCGTGGTCGGCCGCACCGTGGCCGAGGACTTCGGGCTGCAGGGTGGCGCCGAGGTCAGCGATGAGGTGTTCGAGTCGTCGGCCAGCATCGTCTTCGACCAGGCCGAAAACCGCATGCACACGATCAAGGCCGTGCTGGTCGCCACCCTGGCGTGATGGGCCCGCGTGACTAGGCCTGCTGGAGGCGGGTGCGCAGGGCGCCGAGCTGATCGTGCAGCGCCGACGGCACGCGATCACCGAACTGCCCGTAGTACTCCTCGGTCATATCCGCCTCTGCGAGCCACGACTGCGTATTGATCGCGAAGAGTTCCGCCATCTGCTCATCGGAGATGCTGAGGCCGTCAAGGTCGAGTTCGCCCTCCGCGGGGATCCGACCCACCGGGGTGTCGACCGCATCGGCTTGGTCGACCACGCGGCGCACGATCCACTCAAGGACGCGTGAGTTGTCGCCGAAGCCCGGCCAGATGTAGGAGCCGTTGCGGTCCTTGCGGAACCAGTTGACCTGGTAGATCTTCGGGAGCCTTTGGGGCGCGGTGAACTGTCCGATCTTGAGCCAGTGGGCCCAGTAGTCGGCCATGTTGTAGCCGCAGAAGGGGAGCATGGCGAAGGGGTCGCGTCGCAGGGCACCCACGCTGCCCTCCGCGGCCGCCGTCTGCTCGGACGACACGGTCGAGCCGAGGAACACGCCGTGCTCCCAGTCGAACGACTCGGTGACCAGCGGCACGTTGGACGCGCGGCGCCCTCCGAAGAGGATCGCATCGATCGGGACGCCCTCGGGGTCCTCCCAGTTGGGGGCGATTGACGCACACTGGCCCGCGGGAGCCGTGAAGCGGGCATTGGGGTGCGACGAGGGCTCACCCGACGCCGGGGTCCAGTCGTTGCCCTTCCAATCGATGAGGTGGTCCGGTGACTCCTCGGTGAGGCCCTCCCACCACACATCACCGTCGTCGGTGAGCGCGACATTGGTGAAGATGCAGTTGGCATAGAGCGCCTTCACGGCATTGGCATTGGTGTGCATGCCGGTGCCGGGAGCAACGCCGAAGAAGCCAGCCTCAGGGTTGATCGCGTAGAGCCGGCCATCGTGACCGAAGCGCATCCACGCGATGTCGTCGCCCACTGTCTCGACCGTCCAGCCCGGCACTGCTGGCTTGAGCATCGCAAGATTGGTCTTACCGCACGCCGACGGGAACGCCGCGGTGAGGTAGCGCGTGTCACCCTTCGGTGACGTGAGCTTGAGCACCAGCATGTGCTCGGCGAGCCAGCCCTCGTCGCGCGCCATTGCCGACGCGATGCGCAGGGCGAAGCACTTCTTGCCGAGCAGGGCGTTGCCGCCGTAGCCGGAGCCGTAGGACCAGATCTCGCGGGACTCGGGGAAGTGAGTGATGTATTTCGTGTCGTTGCAGGGCCAGGCCACATCGGGACGAGCGCTGCCGTCACCATCGACGAGGGGGTATCCCACCGAGTGGACCGCGGGGACGAAGTCTCCGTGCTCACCGATCTCGTCCAGGGCCGCAGCACCCATCCGCGTCATGATCTTCATGTTCACGACGACGTACGGCGAGTCGGTGAGTTCGACGCCGAGCTGCGCGATGTGCGAGCCGAGCGGGCCCATGGAGAAGGGGACAACGTACATCGGACGTCCACGCATCGATCCCGCGAAGAGCCCCCCGAGGATGCCCTTCATCTCGACCGGATCCATCCAGTTGTTGGTGGGACCGGCGTCCGACTCGTAGTGCGAGCAGATGTAGGTCCGGCTCTCGACGCGTGCAACGTCGCGGGGATCGGACCGTGCGAGGAAGGAGTTGGGCCGCAGGTCGGGGTTGAGCCGGATGAAGGTGCCGGACTCGACCATCTGCGACGTGAGGCGCTCCCACTCGGCTTCGGATCCGTCGCACCAGATGACCTCGTCAGGCTGCGTGAGCTCCGCGACTTCCTCGACCCACTCAAGCAGCTTCTTGTTGCGCGTGGGCGGATTCTCCAGGCCGCGGATCGTCATCGGATTCCCTTCGTCGAACGCCGTTGTCCGAATGCCTCCCGGGGTGGCCCCGAGCGACCTGACGCCATCCTGCCGTTCCTGCAAGCATCCGAAAACCGTGAAAACCTTTACACGGTCAGCTTTGTGAGCAAGGGCACAGGAGGTGCTCGCCGCAGGCTCAGGACGTGGGACGGAAGCGACGCAAGAGCAAACTGTTGGCCACGACGAACACCGAGGAGAAGGCCATCGCCGCCCCGGCGAAGAGGGGGCTGAGCAGCCCAACCGCAGCGAGGGGGATCATCGCGATGTTGTAGGCGAAGGCCCAGAAGAGATTGCCTTTAATCGTGCGCAGGGTGCGCCGGGACAGTCGAATGGCATCGACTGCGGACAGCAGATCGGAGCGCACAAGCGTGATGTCGCTCGCCTCAATGGCAGCATCGGTGCCGGCGCCCATGGCGATACCCAGGTCCGCTTGAGCCAACGCGGCCGCGTCGTTGACGCCATCGCCCGTCATGGCGACCGAGGCGCCTGTCGCCTGCAGTTCGCGCACGACAGCGACCTTGTCTTCGGGCATCACCTCGGCGCGCACGTCTTCGATTCCCACGGAAGCGGCCACCGCATGCGCTGACCTGGTGTTGTCCCCGGTGAGGAGCACCGGCCGCAGGCCCAGCTCGCGCAGCAGGGCGATGGCACGCGCGCTCGTCGGCCGGATCGCGTCGGCCACGACGAGGGCACCGCGCACGGCTCCCTCCCATCCGACCGCGACAACCGTGGCACCACGCCCCTCTGCGGCGTCGATCCCGGCCAGGAGCTCCGGCGCAATCGAGTGAGCACCGACCATCTCGGCCACCCACGCGGGGCGCCCGACGGCAACGGCGACATCTCCTACACGTCCCGTCACTCCCAGGCCGCGATGGTTGGCGAAATCGGTGGCGGGAGCCACGTCGAGCCCTCCGACAATGGCGCGTGCGACCGGGTGCTCGCTCCCCTTCTCGACCGACGCCGCCATGCTTCCGACGACGACGGAGTCCTCACCGTGCGCGACGAGCACGTCCTGCAGCGCCATCCGACCCGTCGTCACCGTGCCGGTCTTGTCGAGCACGATGACAGAGGCGCGTCGCGTGTCCTCCAGGACTTCGGGTCCGCGAATGAGGATGCCCAACTGTGCGCCACGGCCGGTGCCGACGAGAATCGCCGTCGGCGTGGCCAGGCCGAGCGCGCACGGGCAGGCGATGATGAGTACGGCGACGGCAGCGGTGAAGGCGGCCTCGACGTCACCCGTGATGAGCCACCACGCCGCCAAGGTCACCAGAGAGATAGCGATGACCACGGGCACGAAGACGGCGGAGATACGGTCGGCGAGCCGCTGCACAGGGGCCTTGCCCGCCTGCGCCCGCATGACGAGACGGGAGATCTGCGCGAGTTGAGTGTCTGCTCCCACGCGCGTCGCGCGGACGGTGAGCACGCCGTCGACGTTGATCGATGAGCCCACGACAGCGTCACCGACCCCTACCTCCACGGGCAGGGATTCCCCCGTCAGCAGCGACGTGTCGACGGCGCTGGCTCCGTCCTCGACGACACCATCGGTGGCGATGCGCTCGCCCGGGCGCACCACGAAGGAATCCCCCACGCGCACCTCGGCGACCGGCACGCGCCTCTCCACGCCGTCGATGAGCAGCGCGGCATCGGGGGCGGCCAGTGCCGCAAGAGCGCGAAGGGCCGCGGTCGAGCGCCGCTTGGCACGCGCCTCGAACCACCGACCCGCCAGCAGGAAGACCGGCACGGCTGCGGCCACCTCGAGATAGATGTCCGGCACTCCAGTCGTGGAGTGATTGCCGAAGCCGTGCGACATCGTGTAGCCGATGACACCTGCACCACCGAAGAGGATTGCCCACAGGCTCCAGAGGTAGGCCGCCAGGACGCCCATGCTCACGAGCGTGTCCATCGTGGCGGCAGCGTGACGAGCGTTGAGGGCCGCGGCGCGATGGAAGGGCCAGGCGCCCCAGGCAACGATGACCGTGGTCAGGGCGAGGGCCGCCCACTGCCAGCCGGGGAACTGCAGCACCGGGATCATCGAGACCGCCACCACCGGCAGGGCAAGCACGAGCGATACGACGGAGCGCCGACGCAGGGCATCGACATCGCCGTCTGCGCCGCGGTGATCATCCACGGGCGTGGCGGCGTACCCCGTCTGCTCCACGACCCGCACGAGATCGGCGACGGGGATCTCGGAATCCAGGTCGATGTGCGCGCTCTCAGTCGCGTAGTTGACCGTCGCGCGCACACCCGGCACGCGATTGAGCTTGCGCTCAATGCGCGAGGCGCAGGTCGAGCAGGTCATGCCCGAGATCGCGAGTTCGACGCTGTCAGCCATCGGACCTCCTCCCGCGCACGCCCCTACACGCACCGTAGCGGCCACAACGCCGACCCTGACCGACGCATTCCTGGCGTCGGCTCCACCCGAAGGGCTACCGTCGGGGGGTACGCCGGGATTCGACGGAGGAGGCCGACATGGACCCGCTCTACAAGGACATCAAGGGACGCCTCAAGGAGGCAGCGGGAGCGCTCACGGGCAATGACGAGCTCCGTGCCGAGGGCGCTGCCGATCAGGCGGAGGCGCAGGTCGAGGACTTTGCCGGTGCGGTGACCGACAAGGCCAGCGAACTCACCGACCAGGCCGCCGCCAAGGCGACCGGCTACTGGAACCAGATCAAGGGAGCCTTCGACGAGGGCAAGGACGGCAAGTAGGTATCCCCCCGTCTTGACGAGCCATATGGTCGAAAATCACGGCCCCCGACCCCGATTTTCCACCATATGGCTCGCGAAGACGCAGCGGGTTGCGCCGGCACTAGAGTCCCGGCATGGCCGGACGACTCGCCCTGGTGGGCAGCGGGGAGTACCTCCCCGTCCTCAGCGATGTCGAGGACTGGCTCTTCGCAGGCAATGAGCGCATCTACGTGCAACTGGCCACTGCTGCCGCTCCCGAGGGCGACGGCAGCCTGGCCCGCTGGCACGACCTTGGCCGCCAGGCCGCCGAACGACTCGGCGCGGAACAGGTGATCGTCGATATCCGCACGCGCGAGGACGCAATGGACGCGCGCTGGGTGCCGCTCATCGAGCGCGCAGGTCTGATCTACCTCTCCGGAGGCAATCCCACCTTCCTCGCCAAGATCCTGCGCGACACCCCCGCGTGGGAGGCGATCCGCCGCACATGGCTGCGCGGCGCAGGGCTTGCCGGATGCAGCGCGGGCGCCATGGTGATGGGCGGCTCGATCCAGCACTTCCGCCGCCCGGGGGCAGCACCCGTCGAGGGCCTCGGTGTCGTGCCTGATGCGCGCATCCTCCCCCACTTCGATCGCTACACGCGCTGGCTGCCCGACATGGCCCTGCGTCCCTTTGTCTCCCACGGCGGCACCGTGCTGGGGATCGATGAGGACACGGCGCTCGTGGGAGAGGATCCGGGAGAGACCGGTCCCTGGTCGTTCTCCGTGCGCGGCCGCCAGGATGCGTATGTCGTCACGCGCGACGGCGCTCACTCGGTGCGCGACGGGATCGACCTCGTCGTGCACGCCTGACGTAGCCTGTCCGCGTGAAGGCCTTGCTCGCTGCCGCCGTGGCGGTCCAGGGACGACCCAGCAGCCACGCGAACCCACGCCTCTACAGCTAGTCGCAGACTCGCGATACATTTCCACCGAGAGTTACGGGGGACTCATGTCAGAAATCCATCAATACCAGCCCGGTCAGGTCGTCAACGGCCACGTCTGGACCGGGACGCAGTGGCTACCCATACAGGAGCCACGTCTACAGGCAGCACCTTCACCATGGCGAACCATTGGCGGAGTAGTGGCTCTCGTCGTTGCTGCCATCGCGGGACTCATGGGAGTTTCTTGGCTGATGTCATGGCTGGAACTTGAGAGCGAGGGCAACGCCTTCGCGTCGATTCTCATGCTTCTCGGCATGGGTGCGCTGGCGGTCGCCGCAGGCTTCGGTATCGCAGGCATCGTTCTCATCACGAAGAAGTAGCACGCGGAATCGGGGGTAGATCATGCGCGTATTCGCCGCGGCAGCATTGACGATTGTTCTCGGCCCACTGGCGTTGTTCTTCGGCCTGCTCGCCGCACTCACCCTGATTCAAGAGGTGGCCGCAGGCTGGTTCGACCTGCAGAACGCATCGCTGACATCGTGGCTGAGCCCGGCCGTGTGGTTCGGTCTTGAATCCCCCGGCGGAACAGCCAGCATCTTCGACATCCTCGTCGGCGGTGACGGAGCCGTCGGCGGCACTGCTGGGCGGTTCGTCGTGTTCGCAATCGCGGGAGGTATCGCGTTCGGGTCCGTCAAAGGCATCAGTGCTATCTGGGGTTGGGCGCGCACCCCCGTAACCGGGGGGACAGCACTATGAGATGGCAGGTACTCGTGACCGCCGCAGCGACGGCTGTCTTCCTCGCCGGGTGTTCTTCTGTGAACTCAACTGAGGAGCTCACGCCAGAGCAAGCATCAGTAATCGCATCGCAGGCATCAGAAGCTGCTTCGGTGGCCGCGGGTGAGGCCGTTCAGCAACTCAAGACCGTCGAGATCGCCGATGAACTTGAGAAGGTGGGACTGGCCATCAAGGCGTATGCAGACCTCGGGGCCGAGATGGAACGCACAGGCGACCTAGACCTTGCGACCCTCGACACGCTCAGCGAAGGAATCTCGACAGCGCGAACAGCCGTAGAAGAGTGGGCCTCCTACGCCGACAGTCTCCCCGAGAGTGCCACGACACCCGGCCTGCGGCAGGACATCGATGCGTTCACGACTGCAGCTGACGCGTACGTCGCAGGCCAAGAGGACGGCTACCGGGTCTGGAACCAGTGCCTCAGAATCGAAGGCAAGAAGGACGTCGCCGCAGCCACCTGCATCTTCACGCAACTTGACGTTGAAGGGTCAGTCGAGGTGTTCAAGGACTACGTGGCGGCGTTGAAGGCCCTAGGTGCCCAACTCGGCATGAACATCACCTGACCGCCACATGCGACCCATCGACCCACAGTTGGACCCGTGGCTGACCGGCATGGTTCTTCCATGGCGCAGCGAGCGGCTATCCACCGTCATGGGCGACGGCTCTCGCCAGCCGTACTTCTGGTACGACTACACCAGCCCGACGCTGCGTGACGGCGTCGTGGTCGACAACGGCTGCCCGTTCCCGCGGTCAGGATTCGTCTCTGACGCCGCCGGATACGAGTGGAGCGACTGGCATCAGGGCCGCTTCGAGGAGGTGGTCGGGCCGCATCTGGACCTCGTGCGCTGGGACGGCGTGGTGGCGGAACTGCGTTCGCACTGGGTCAACGCTTCCGACGCGTGGGGCACCGACGAGGTGGCGTGGATGGCTGCCCTCGCCCCCGGGGTGCGTCCGCTGCTCCATGAACTCGGCAAGACCAAGGAGTTCCGGTCGCTACGGCGCTACTACTTCGACGACAGCGAGCGACCCACGTTCCGGGCAGTGACGCTTGGTGACCCGCGCCTCGAGGATTCCACAGCAGAACCCTCGGCATACCGGGCCCAACTGATTGCCTCACGAGGAATGGTCGAGTGGTACTCCAAGAGGTACGACGACCAGCCGTGGACCGTCCAGACGTGTGCGTTGTGCGGAGATGACTTCTGGCCGAACCTGCTCGACAGCACCGGCATCCAACGCATGGGATTGCCCCGCTACTGCGCCCCGTGCGTGCGAATGACGGCCACCGACGTGTGGAGCCTCGGCCACCTCAACGGTGACCTGCTCAAGCCGATGCTCGTGACCATCGCGCAGAAGTTCTACGAGCTAACCGGCGTGTTCCCGTACCAGAACATCAAGCGGACACCCATCGGCGCGCTCACCGACCAAGAGCGGGACACATGGATGGGCCTGTACATGCTGATGCCGCGCCCCGACACCGTCCAACCGCTCTTCGGGTCATGGCGGGAGTACCTGCATGCAGCAGGGATGCTCGAGGGGGCACCTCGCAAGGGCCACTCTGGCTACGTGACCGTCGCGAACGACGGGCACGTCGCCCTGTCGGTCGGGGAACGCCTCGTCTGCGACTGGCTCCACCGCAACGACATTCCTCATGAGAAGGAGCCCGTCTACCCCAGTCATCCCGAACTGAACCCGGGAGGGAAGCTCCGCGCCGACTGGCTCATCGGCGACTGCTGGGTCGAACTGGCCGGGCGCATGCCGGA
>Ga0194129_10004541_pt1 | contig 18352 bp, 17 predicted proteins | sample TA2KigCa35mmetaG_FD_150862 | JGI IMG/M metagenome (GOLD analysis project Ga0194129, IMG submission 150862) | Freshwater microbial communities from Lake Tanganyika, Tanzania - TA2015038 Kigoma Deep Cast 35m | ecosystem: Environmental > Aquatic > Freshwater > Lake | place: Tanzania: Lake...
AGCACCTAGGCGATGCTTCAAAGCAGGCCCAACAAGTGCTTGCCCTAGTAAGAACTCAAATTTCTGCCCTTAAAGAGTTTGGAAATCAGAGCCTTGATGAAATCTCCAATTAGAGTTGGGCTATGGCTAAGAAGAAAGCAGCTCCATCAAGGCTAGCTAGAGAGCGAAAGGCTCAGGTAAGAGGGCTTTTAGTTTTTTCTCTAACAGTCTTTTTTATAAAGATTATGTGGCTCTCCTCTAAAGAGGGCAGGGGCCTTCTTGGAGCAGATGGCGAGAATTATCTTCAAGGACTAGAGGGCCTTCTCTCGGCAGGCTTCTTCTCAAGCGCTGAGAAACTCTCTTACTGGCCCGCTGGATATCCAATATTGATGTGGCCGATAGCAGCTATAACTGAAAACAATCTTGCCTTTATCGTTGGAATTATCCAATCTCTAATCTTTGCTCTAGCAATCTGGTTCTTTGCTATCGAGTTAAGCGCAACCTCATTAAAGCGCTTCGCTTGGCCAGCTGCCATCATTCTTAGCCTCTCGCCAACTCTCTCTCTTAATTCAGTGGTAATTGGATATGAAGTTACTTCAGCAAGTTTATTTCTTCTCGCCATCTCTCTATTTCTCAGGCAGGTCAGATTAAGTAAGAGCTCAATACTTAATTGGGAGAATTCACTCGCATCATTTGCTATCGCAATCTCCTGCTTCATGCAGCCAAGAATTCTGCTATTAGCACTAGGAATCATTATTCCCTTTGCGATCTATCACTACCGAGGAAGAGCAATTCCTGTATTTCTAGCCTTCTTTCTTTCGATAGTAGCTATCGCTCCCTCGATCATGATTCTTCGAAATATTGAAGCAAATGGTTATGCCGCAATCTCGACAAATCTTGGCGTAACTATGAATATTGGGGCTGGGCCTGAGTCAACAGGTGGTTATACAAGTAAAGCAACCGGAGTTCCCTGTGAGGCAATAGAGGGAAATGCTGCTGAGCAAGATAGCCATAAGGTTGGTTGCGTCCTTAAGTGGTATTTAGAGAATCCTGGAAAATCTGCCAAGTTATTTATTAATAAGTTTTTCTATCACTGGTCACCATGGTTTGGACCACTAGCAAATGGCACCATGGCAAGAAATCCTTGGCTTGAATTCCACCCTTTTGCAGAGAGCGCAAAGACACAAGAAGGCTTTGAGATAGTCAGTGGCGGCGTCGGTAAGACAATCTCCTGGGCCTGGGTTTTGGGATCTCTTGCCCTACTTATCTATGGCTTTATCGCCCTTAGAAGGCGAGGAGGGGTCTCAACTCTTCTTGCCTGGTCTCTTTTTATCCCAGTTCTACTTAACACGGGCTCATCTATGGGAACCATCGGCGATCACCGCTTCCGCATTCCCACCTTGACTTTAAGCATCCTTCCCCAGCTCTTTGGCCTCTATGCCATCTTTGAGAGAAGGTCTTTCAAGAAGGGGCTAGATGGGAAGTTGAGGCTAGCCCAGGGCTTAAATTGGAAGGGCGGGGGGCAAGGAGATAATCTGCAGCCCTGACAGAGGAAAACAAGTTAAGGAGGTCTCGCTATGGGGCGTGGCCGTTCAAAGGCAAAACAGACAAAAGTAGCAAGAGATTTGAAATATAGCTCGCAAGATATTGATATCGAGAGATTATCTAAAGAGCTCCATGGCGAGGTTGATAAGGGCGATGATGATGACTTTGATCCCTACGCTGAAGGCAATTACATTCCACGTAAGTAAGCTGCCTTAAGTGAGACCAACTCCTTATGTTGCATCACTTCGTATCTATGAGCCGTTAAGTAGTTTTCCTGCTGCCGATCAACTCCGTTGGTCAAGTATTCCTATCCAGAGCTATACGGGTAGAGATGAAGAGCTTAGAGCGCTTACTCGCACAATAATTCTAGAGCCACCTTCACTAAAAGCAGATGGCGCGCACATAATTGATCATGGCGATCAGCGTTATGTCTCACCTTGGTCTACTGCGAGAAGATGTTGGGCAGCACTTGAAGAGTTTAGAAATTCTCTACCAAGTAGCGTAATTCCATTCTTTCTCTCTGATGAATTTGCAGAAAAGCTCAATGAAGATGGAGCTCTAGTTGATCAGAGAATTCCTCACATCATCTCTGAGACTTGGATTATCCCTCCAAGATGGTTCTCACTATTTACTCCTGAGGAGAGACTTAGAGGAGAAAATAGCGATGGGGTGTTTACTTTAATGAGAACTGATATCTCATCTGCCAAAAAAAGATGCCAACAAGCACACCAGATTGTCTATAAAGCATTTGGCTCAGGGCCAGTTGAAGATGATCTTGCACAGCTACTTAATTGGCTCAACGTCTTTCATCCAGAATCAATCCTGGAATGTGATTATGGCGGACTTGCTGGATATATGGAGAAATCACTACAAGATCAAGGCTTTGATGGCCTTGAAGCTGATACATCAATCGAAGATCTTCTTCTCTCGCTTCAAGGGCTAGATCTTGGCGATGGAGCGCTAGCGGGCAAGGGATATGAAGCACTGACTAAGAGATGGCGCAGGGTGGCATCTTTTGAGCAGGCGATGTGAGGCCTGCTCTAAGGAATCAATATTAACTGCTATTTTTCACCTTATATCGGGTGAAAAGGGACAAGAAGCGCTATGAGTATGTATCGTCCAGCAGAGCAAGAGGTTCTGCTTACCCCAGCAGAGGTTGCCAAGTTATTTAGAGTTGATCCAAAGACAGTCACAAGATGGGCTAAAGCTGGAAAGCTAACAGCGATTAGAACTCTTGGTGGCCATCGCCGCTATAGACAATCTGAGGTGCAAAACCTCCTAAATGCAAAACCCCAAAACTAGGAGTAAAAAAGATGAGCTCATCAAATAATTCAGATGATATGAAAGCTAAGTTCCGAGAGGCGCTAGCAAAAAAGAAGAGCGGGGGTTCAAAGAAAGGCGAAGTGACTGGAGAGAAGTCAAAGATTCGAGATGTAGATGCCCATGGCAATACTCCAAAGATGTTCCGCAGAAAATCTGGATCTGCTTAGAGCAAGATAGAAAAAAACTCTCTTAACCTCTTATGCGCTCTCTATCGCTTAGCGACTATCTCCTTCTAGGAGCGCTTTCACTCATTACAGTAAGTCTTCTCACTCCAATCATGAGATATATCGCAAGACACTATGGAGTAGTTGATGCTCCATCTGAGAGCCACAAGACCCATAAAAACCCAGTGCCTTATCTAGGAGGGGTGGCGATCGCGCTTGGGGTTGTAATTGTTACCTATATAGCTTCACTAGCTTCAGAATTTTCTAGAGAGACATTCCTTCTTGCCTCAAGTGTTTTGATTCCAGCAATAGTCATGGGGATAGTGGGCCTAATAGATGATCTTAGAAAGCTAAGCCCGTGGCCAAGGTTTATCATCCAGAGCCTATTTGGCATTGCTATTTCGGCGCTTTTAGTAGCTACTAATACTCTAGGAAGTCCCTTTGGAAATAATTGGATAGATATTCCAATTACTACGCTTTTTATAGTGGGAATAACTAATTCCATTAACTTCTTTGACAATATCGACGGGGGAGCATCAGGAGCGCTTGCAATAGCAGCGATTTTTCTCTTTATTCTCTCATTCCAAGGTGGTCAGTTTCTTATCGCAGCTCTCTCTATAGTTCTTGCAGGAGCAACTCTGGGATTTCTTCTCTGGAATAAACCACCAGCTCGAATCTATATGGGAGATGCTGGGGCTTTATTTCTTGGAATCTTAATTGCATCTCTTGCAATTAGATTTGATCCAAATCCAATAGATCGAATTGCAAGCTTTGCTATTCCCTTACTTCTTCTTGCAATACCAATCCTTGATACAAGCGTTGCAGTCGCGTCAAGAATTAAAAGAAGGATCTCTCCTTTTCAAGGAGGGAGAGATCATCTCTCTCATCGGCTGATGCGAATGGGCTTTAACAAAAGGCAATCTGTATTGATTCTCTGGATTGGATCAATACTCTTTGCATCATTTGCTATAGCAATATCAAACGGGAACTACTCACTAGAGCGGCTAGTGACCATATTTGCAGGAGCCCTTTGGCTCATGCTCTTTATTGGATTTTTTAGAAGTGCGGATAACTAAAGAGAAAAGTTCTGGTGGCTGGGGACGGGATCGAACCGTCGACCTCACGATTTTCAGTCGCACGCTCGTACCAACTGAGCTACCCAGCCAGAATCCTTATGCTAGTAGTTTACGGAGCATTCTGCGAAATCCACGAAGAATTCGAGCTTTTAAGAGCAGGTCAATGCCTCTAAAGATTCCATAAGCAGCAAGATTGTGGGGAGAGTAGGAGAAGTTAGTCATGGCGGGAACAATAAAAAGTTTCCCGCCGGAATTTACAATCTTTTTGTGGAGCCAAATATGCTCACTCTCATCAGTACTCGTTTCACTGAGAGATGCATAGTCAAAGTTTTCAAAAACTCGACGACGATATACCCCGAGTCCCCCAAATGCTGACTCGACTTCGATCAGTTCCTTATCTTTTGGGATCCTGCGCATCTGACTCCAAACAGCCTCTTGCTTTGCTTCTTTAGCCGGCATCTGCCTTGCTAACTCTCGATATCTTTTGAAGCAATCATCTTCCACCCAACCTTCTTTACGGAGCGCATAGATGTCGTAGTAGGGGCCTTTTTGATTCGTAAAAAGTCCATCCCACCAATTTTCTGACATCAATTTTGCTAATGGACTTAAGTCAAGGGCGCGGTTCTTAATGTCGAAATCAACCACCATCACAAAGTCGGGTTTAGCCTCTGTAACATTCTGCCTGACGAAATTAACATAGGAATTTCGGCAGTAGCGCAATCGGTCAATCCTCCCCGGAATCTCATTAGCGAGCTTTCCAAGACTTAAGTATTGGAAATTTCTTTTCTTTGATTTGATTTCTCTTAAAACTTCTTCTGTATTGTCAATCGAGTCAGACTCAACGATAAAAAAATCAACAGCAGAGAAGATTTTAAGTGCGTGTTTTTCTATTCTAAGAATTTCCCGAGCAAGATGATTTCCACAATCTCTGGCAAGACCTGTGAAAAGCACTCTTGAGCTAGACAAGAGAGCCCACACTTAACCCTTCCAACACGCGACCCAGACGGGACTTGAACCCGCGACCTCCGCCGTGACAGGGCGGCGCGCTAACCAACTGCGCTACTGGGCCAACACAAATACAGATAAAGTGAAGAGATATCTCCTTATCTGGCGTCCCCAACGGGATTTGAACCCGTGTTACCGCCGTGAAAGGGCGATGTCCTAGGCCCCTAGACGATGGGGACTAGAGGAAGGCAAATGGTAGCGTGAAATGTCTTTACCAATTTTGTCGCTACTATTCACTCTGTTGAGTAAATAATGAAAAGAAGTTTTGCAGGGGCCTTTAGCTCAGTCGGTAGAGCAACGGACTTTTAATCCGTGGGTCGTCGGTTCGATCCCGACAGGGCCCACAAACCACCTTCACTCTTCAGGTTTATTTGTCCGTTTTGTCCGAAACCCACAACAATTGCAGAGTAGATTCGTGGAGGGGAGTAGAGGCGGCGACGGTCGACTCTGTAGTACAAACCGGTATAGAAATCAGGGGCCTTAAAAAGTGTCACTACGCAAGAAATCTGCCTCCGCAGGTCTGAAAGTCTGGACCGTCGCGGAGCTTGGTGCTTTCTACACAGAGCACCGTAGTGAGCTCATCGCCCATGCCTCTCGTATCCTGAAAGACAGCGCAAAAGCTGAAGAAGTAATCCAAGATGCCCTGATCAAGGTCATGCTCGCCGCCCCTGAGCTTGAATCTAAAGATCACGCACTTGGCTATATGCATAGAACGATAGAGAACCTCTGTATCGATATCTTCCGTCTCGAGGGTCGTCGTCCAAACCTTGTGGTATTAGATGATGCCTCAGCAGAGCTTGAATCAACCTGGATCGATAATAAAGATCATGTCGATGTAATTGCTGCTGCAGATGATGCTGCAATTGTTAGACAAGCACTTGCCATGCTCTCACCTGCAGAGCGAGCAGCTCTTGTTATGTGGGAGATGGAAGGAAGATCTACTTCAGAGATCGCAGCAGAGCTTGGTATTAAAGAATCTGCTGTTAGACATACCGTCTCAAGAGCAAGAGCATCGCTGCGCAAGGTAATGAGCGAGCTAATCGTTGATAAAGAGCGCGGTTTAACTGCTCTAGATATGCTCTCAACAACATACAAGAAAGCAGCGCAGATTGCCAAGAAATCAAGCAAAGCTGCTCTCTCTCTAATTCTTGTTTTCTTTGCCTTCCTTGGATTTAATGCGATGCCAACAGATAGTGAATTTCCTGTTGTAACAACCCAGGAAAGTATCTCCTCAAGTGAAGCTACAAATGAAGTTGAAGTAGCAACAGCTCCTACCGTTGAAGCATCAGCAACCCCTTTGATTACCCCAGCTGCAATTGTTAAGGCGCAAGCTGCTCTTGAAAACGCCAAGGCAACTACCTTTAGCTTTACCGGCCTTGATAAATCTGGAATCCCAACAGGATTTAGCGTTACTGATTCAACTGGCTCTCTAGGCTCTCTCTATAGAACTAGCCGTCAGCCAGTTCTCTCAGAGACTGAACTGATCATCTCTCAGATCGTTAAGACCGATTCGGGAGCTGCCAATATCTTTATCAACCAGCAGCTAGTAAGTGACTCCAGAGGCTTTTCCTACCTCCCCTCCCTTTCCTATGGCAGGGATGGAGCCTGGATCCCCCTAATTACCACCCTAACCATGCTTGATTCTGAGCGTCTTCTAAATGGCGATTACCTAGTCACAGCCATTATTAAAGTAGAATCTGAGGTTAAAAGCTCCATTGTGATCCCTGCGACCGCCTCCGGTCGGGATCTAGCTAAAGCTCCAAAGCAGGTCATCACCCGCTTGGTGCTAAACCCAGGAAAAACAGAGATTTTATCGCAAGCGATTTATGTAGTTGAAAAAGGAGCTAAGTAAGTGAGCTCTTATTTTAAGTTTCTCCGCCGCGTCCGGATACACGGCAGAGAATGTGGTGCAGTAGCACGTGCATTGCCCCACAAGATAGAGGCAAACCCTCTATCAGCCGTAGATAGGAAAGTCTTATCTACGACAAATGAAAGGAAAGTAATGTCAAAAACGACATTCTTTAAACGTATTGCTTTAACAGCAATCGCTGCGTTGGGCTTCGGAATGCTTTCCGTTGCTCCATCACAGGCAGCAGCGGGCGTACCAACGCTCACTGTGGCAGCAGGATCAGCAACGTATGCAACTGGAAATAGTGCAGACACCTCGACAGCTGCATTTGTGACTGTATCGGGACTTTTGTCAACTACCTCTGACTCATACACAATCAGCTTCACTAGAAAGTCTGCTCCTACGAGCGGATTAGCTGACACTGCATTCAGATCATTCCTCATGGATTCAGGTACAACTGGATACACCGCAAAGGTGGGAACTAACCCTTTGCTACCAGGTGATGAATCTTCAACTACTGCTGCAGGTCTATATGCAGGATACGGCGCGGCTGTATTTGATTCAACCACAACAGGACAGCAGAGAATTATCTTTGCTGGTGCTGCCCAGTGGGTAGGAGTCCGTGTTGGTTTGATGTTGGATACAGCAACAGCTCGTACTTCCACATCACACGGTGATTATGTGTATACAGCAATTGTTACTCCTTATACCTCTGGAGTAGCAGGTACACCTGTAACCGCAGATCTCACCTTCACATTGGGTTCCGACGCTGCAACTCAAGCATTAATTTCTGGAACAGTTGATGCAACCAAAACCACTGCATTTCTTGGCTCAGCAACGGCTCCAACAGCTGATACAGCCAATCTAACCGCAGTATCAACAGCAGGAAACACCACTCGTGCTTTCCTAGCGGTGAAAACTTACACATCAGCTTCTAATCCAACGCCTGAGTCAATAACAGTAACTATTACTGGCCCTGGTCTTGTTGGTACTTCAGCCACCAGCACATACGGCAAGAGCATTACTATTGCCGGTGACGGAACAGAAGAATTCCTCATTCGCTCTGATGGAACTGCTGGAGTTTCCAGCATTGTTGTCTCTACGACAAGTAAGACATTTGCTGCTAAGACCATGCGTTTCTACGCTGCAGCAGCATCAACAGTCACAGTTTCAGTAAACAAGCCAGTAATTGGAGTTGTTTCAACAACTGATACTGTTCGAGCCACATTCCTAGATGCATCTGGAAACGTCTGGGCTGGAGCTGCATATATTTATGCAGTTGCTGCCGCTGACGCGATAATCGCAGGATCTGCGACTACGCCAGCTGCTTGTACATGGGACTCAACTGACAATCGCCACGAGTGCACACTCACAGGTAAAACAGCTGGAACCGGAAACTACAAGGTAATTGATGCTGCAACAGTTGCTCTTGCAACTACCACATCAGATGCCGTTGCAGTTCGTGTTTCTCAAGGTGCTGCATCTACAGTTAAGCTCTCATTCGATAAGGCAACTTATGCTCCAGGCGAGAAGGCACAACTTCGCGTCTTGGTTCTTGATGGAGCCGGACTCAACATGCCAGCAGGAACTATCAGCAACGTATTTGCAGCGTCAATGGTCGTATCAAAGGCATTTGGTGCCGGAAGCGCGACAATTACTTCGGTAGATGCTGTTATTGAAGGTGCCACTGTCGCAGCAGCGGATCTGAATGCAGGACATCAGACCTATGTTGTCTACATGCCTAACCAAGGTGGAGCCGTAACGGTCTCTGCAGTGGGTGGCACAGGATTAGCCGCAGCAGGTCGTGTAGCAGTTTCTGCTACAGCCACTGTTGTTGATACCTCCGATGCTGCAGCTATTGCTGCAGCTGAGGCTGCAACAGATGCCGCATCTGAGGCAATCGATGCAGCTAACGCTGCAACAGATGCTGCAAACCTTGCTGCTGAAGCAGCAGATGCTGCAACAGTTGCTGCTGAAGAGGCACGCGATGCCGCTGATGCTGCAACCGCAGCCGTTGAGGCTCTAGCTACCGAAGTTGCCACATTGATGGCCGCTTTGAAGGCTCAAATCACAACCTTGGCCAACACAGTTGCCAAGATTGCAAAGAAGGTCAAAGCGTAATTTGGATTAATTCCAGATAACGATTAGGAGTGGGGCCTGAATCTGAAAAGATTCGGGCCCCACTTCCTTTATAGCTGAAACGCCAACTAGGGGAGGCCATACAAAGAGCCTTGCTTAGTAGTATTTGAGGGTGTCAAAGAATGAATTAAATCCTACATTCAAATACTCAATATTCTCAATCCCCGCCACAGTTTTATTCATTGCGCCTGGATACACAGATCCAATAAACTTACCAAAGGTTTTAGCTTTACTCCCTTTCACAATTTCGGCCGTTGTTCTTTTCTTTGCTCTCAAGAATCATAGAAAAAGTAAGGTAAATTCCAAGAGCGATAAATTTCTACTAGCTATTTATAGTCTTCTTGCCCTAGCAATGCTGGCCTCGGGTTTTTTGGGAAGTCAGAACTACATTCGAGTTCTCTTTGGAACTACGGGAAGAAATAATGGCTTAATCTATTATCTCGCTGCTATTTCTCTGGCAGTTGTCTTGGTGCGCTTGGTAATTCAGGAGTTAGAAGTCAGCTATCTTAACCGAGTACTAATTTGGTCCTCTCTAGCTTTTGCATTTTATTGTGCGATGCAGTTCTTTGATTTAGACCCGGTAGCTTGGAGTAATCCCTATAGTCGAGTAATTGGTACCTTAGGTAATCCTAATTTCTCAGCATCTGCGCTGGCTAGCTTTGCAGTCTTTTGGTTATACCTTTTCTTTAGAGCAGATGGTCAGAAGTTGAATGTTAGAGCTCTTTTTCTTCTTCCTGCCCTAACGATGGTATTTCTCTCTTGGTCAACTGAGTCGCTACAAGGCTTAATAGTTTTTGCCCTAGGCGCTGCATTAATAATCTATATGGCAATTAGAGAGAAATACTCAAGCTCGCTCATCCCATATTTATTCTTTATTGGTGGGGGACTTGCCCTTGCAATTGTTTTCACTTCATTTCTTGGCATAGGTCCTCTCGGTGGAACTCTCGAGCAGTACACCTTGAAACTTCGAGGTTGGTATGCCTCATTTGGCATCATGGCAATGCTTGATTCCCCTCTGACCGGAGTCGGAGTCGATAACTATGTAAGCGCCTTTAGGACCTTTAAGAGTGAAGAATTTGTCTTGCAATATGGTTCAGGTATAACAACTAACAATGCCCACTCAACTCCCGCTCAAATTGGAGCAACTTTTGGATTAGTTGTATTTCTACTTTACTGCCTACTTCATCTCTGGATTTTATTAAGGGCACTGAAAGTAATTAGTTCTCGAGCTACCTCTCAGTTTTATTTAAAAGGCGTGGCACTAATGTGGATTCTTATCTTCTCTCAATCACTCTTATCTATCGAGATTATTGGTCTTGGAGTTATGAACTGGGTTTTGGGGGCCATAATATTAAGTGCTACCTCTATCAGGGCGAATCCAGATAATCTCGAGGAGATTCGCACAGGAAAGAAACAGCGAACTCAATCGTTGCCAGCGTGGACTGGTTCTTTGACCATTGCCTCGCTATTGACTGGCTCTATTCTTGTTATTCCGGTTTCTCGAGAGGATAAAGCTTTTCAGAATCTTGCGTTTATCCAAGTTGCTGATGAACAAAGTAAATCAATTGTGCGTCAGGAGTATGAAAAACTTAGTAATCTAACGCTTCTTTATCCCAACAAAATTGATGCTATTGCTGCCAATATCTTTAAGGCAGATATGAGTTCAGAGCTAGGAAAGCTGGCAGAAAACTTATATCGCGTGGATAAGAATGATGCATATGCTGCTAGTGTACTTGCAACTTTCTACTTTAATACTGGCCAAGTGAATAAAGAATTAGAAGTAAGGGAGAGAATCCGGGCTTTAGATCCATGGAATTCGAATCTAGAACTTTCACTAGCTCGTGCTTATGCCGCAAGTGGTCAAGCAATAAAGCTCCAAGAAAGTGTGGATAGGCTCAAATCCATTGCCCCGTCCAGTGAGGATTATCAGCAGGCGCTATCACTTCTCAAAGAGCCGTTAGTCAATCCATGAATTTTGAAGCAGAAATCTAGCAGTAATGCCAGCAAGGACTTTAGGAGAAATTTCTCTCGGCTATCATTAGCCAAATGCAAATTGCGATTATTGGCCAAGGTTATGTTGGACTAACCCTTACATCTGGAGCCTTATCAGCTAATCATGATGTGATTGGAGTCGATACGAGCGAATCCCTTGTTCAAAACCTAAATAAAGGAATATCCCATATTGAAGGGATTGCCAACCACGTCCTTCAGGAGGGGATAAAGCAGGGCAAATTCAAAGCAAGTAGTGATTTCTCAGAAATTAGAAGCGCAGAGATTGTGATAATCGCGGTGCCTACCCCTTTGGATTCAGAAGGTAATCCTGATACCACGATTCTTGAGAGCGCTGTAAGTTCTATCGCTTCAAATTTAAGCGAAGGGGCCTTGGTTATCAACGAATCAACATCTTATATTGGCACTTTAAGAAAGGTTATTGCGCAACCAATAATGGCAAGAAATTCAAAAATATCTGACTTTGCAGTATCTCCCGAAAGAGTTGATCCGGGTAATAAGGAGTTTGGCGCAAAGAATACCTCAAGGTTAGTTGGCGGAATTGATGAGAAGGCAACTGAAAGAGCCTCTGCCTTTTACTCAACATTCTGCGATCATGTAGTAAAGGTTTCATCTCCTGAAGTGGCCGAAGCTGCAAAACTACTTGAAAACACCTTTAGGTTTGTCAATATTGGCTTTATCAATGAATTTACTCAGATCATGAATGCATTACAGATTCCAGCTTCAGAGGTAATCTCAGCTGCTGCGACTAAGCCATATGGCTTCATACCGTTCTTTCCAAATGTTGGAATAGGCGGACATTGCATCCCGGTAGATCCGCTCTATCTACAGAAAAATGCTCAAGATGTTAACAATTCAAGTAAATATATCGAGACATCTGAAGCTCAAAACCACTTAATGCCCAAGTACTCTGTTGAGCGCCTAGAAAAACTCTTTGGCTCCCTAAAGGGGAAAAAGGTCCTAGTAGTGGGGATCTCATATAAACCAGATATTGCCGATACAAGAGAGAGCCCAGCTCAGGCAGTTATGGAGCACTTAAAGGCGAGAAAGGCAGAGGTATTTTGGCATGATCCATTGATTGCAAACTTTGAAGGGCAAAGCTCATCGCGGGTTTCAGGTGAATATGACCTTGCTCTGGTCTTAGTAAAACATCAGAGCTTAGATATGAGCGCATGGAGAGGTGGACCCATCTACTGCGTAAATCCCATAGATTCGCATCGCGATTGGATTCCAATTCTTGGCAGTAGCGGAAGGTAAGTAAGGCAGATGAAAGTCCTTCATGTCATTGCTCGCATGAATGTGGGGGGCACTGCCACATATCTTCTCAATCTCATTCAAGGGTTAGAAAGACAAGGAGTAGAGAGCCTTCTTGCTCTTGGAAGAGTGCCAAGCAATGAGAGTGAAGATCAACGGATAGCTTCAATAAAGCTTCATCGAATAGAGACTCTCTCAAGAGCGATATCTCCTATAAGTGATCTCAAGGCAAGAAGAGAGCTAGATAAGCTCATCAAAGAATATAAACCAGATGTAATGCATACCCATACTTTTAAAGCAGGGCTCTTGATACGGAGCAAAAAAAGACAGGTACCAATCATCCACACCTTCCATGGACATCATCTCTATGACCCTGATTATGGAAAGTTTGCTGGCTTCGTTCTAAATACCATTGAGAGAAGGCTTGCTAAGAAAAGTACAAAGATTCTCACCATTGGATCAAGGGTTGGTGATGAACTACTTGCAGCAAGGATAGGCAGTAGAGAGCAATATCGCTCAATTGCTCCAGGAATTGCTCCGATAAATAAAGTTAATCGCGAAGTAATCCTTGAGAAATTCTCGCTACCAAGGGCAGGCCTAAATGTCTTATGGATGGGTCGATTAACTAGAGTGAAAAGAGCTGATCGAGTTATTGAGCTTGCAAAGCGCTTTGTTGGCGTTAACTTTCTCATTGCAGGAGATGGCGAGCTTCGAGCCTTACTTGAAGAGCAAGCTCCAAGCAATCTCTACTTCCTAGGGATTCAGAGCCCAGATGAGCTCTTTTCTATCGCAGATATCGTCTTACTCACCTCAGATAGTGAGGGGATGCCGCTTACTCTCATTGAAGCGCAGATGGCAGCTCTACCCTGCCTAGCAAGTGATGTCGGCTCTGTATCAGAGATCATTGATGATGGCGTGACTGGCTTTATTTCATCAAATGATATTGATCAATTAGCTTTGAGTTTAGCTAAGTTAATAGATGACAGTATGCTCCGCAGTACTATGGCTAAGGCGGCAGCAATTCGCGCGAAGGAGAACTTCTCAGTTGAGAAGATGGTTGCATCCCATATCCAGAGCTATCAGCAGGTAATTAAATGAAGATATTACTTACTGGCGGAGCAGGATTTATCGGCTCCCATCTTGCTGAAAAACTTATTTCAGAGGGCCATAGCGTTACAGCCCTTGATAATCTCTCAACTGGAAGTAGCGAAAATCTAAATAGCCTTAAAGGCTCAAGTGACTTCAAATTAGTTGAAGCAAGCATGCTTGATAAATCAATTTTTGATCAATTAGTTGCAGACTCTGATGGAGTCATTCATCTTGGAGCCGCACTTGGCGTTCAAAGAATCCTTGAGAGGCCCTATGAATCATTTATCACTAATACTCAAGGCACAGAGAATTTAATTATCGCTGCAGCAGAGAGTAAGAAGAAGATATTTATCGCCTCAACCTCTGAGATCTATGGAAAGAATCCAGAGCAGCCGCTTAATGAGGAATCAGATCGAGTAATTGGCTCTCCAAAGCTTCTCCGCTGGGCATACTCTGAAGCAAAGGCAATTGATGAATCCCTTGCTCAGATGTTTGCTCAATCCCATGGCCTCTCATATGTAGTTGGAAGATTCTTTAATACCGTTGGTCCAAGACAGAGCGGGATGTATGGAATGGTCCTTCCAAGGTTTGTCTCAGCCGCTCTTAAAGGAGAGGCGCTTGAGGTCCATGGCGATGGCCTTCAAACAAGAACTTTCTGCCATGTATTAGATTCAATTGATGCAGTTATGCGCCTATTTCTCTCAAGTAAGGCTATTGGAGAGGCCTTTAATATCGGGGGAGAAGGGGAGATATCGATAAAGGATTTAGCCCAGAAGGTAATTGATATAACAGGCTCTAAATCGGAGATTAAATACATTTCTTATCAGAGTGCTTATCCTCAGGGCTTTGATGAAATGATGCGACGGGTTCCAGATACCAGTAAATTACGAAGCTATACCGGATGGAGTCCGAAACGAAATCTTGATGAGATCATTAACGATATTCAGCTCTCCCTTAAATCCTAAAGCTAGGAGCTTATCTGCCCTTGCCATCTTCTCCCTATTTCTTGGCCAATTAAGTGCCAATAGTGCAAGTGCCATTGATTCAAGGATCATAGATGTAGTTCAGGTGAGTTGGAGCGGAGCGGGTGCTCCGGCTGGAAGTATTGCTGATGTTAAAAATGAGATTGAAAATAATGTTAAACCGCGCTGGATGGAACTCACCACCATCGCCGGAAGCGCCGCTGATAGAAGAATTGAATTTAACTACGGCCTAGCAGTTGCTGAACCTATTGCGCTTACAGTTCCTCTTCCCTGCGAGCGAGTAGTAACTGGCTGGGGAGATATCGTTCGTGATCAGGCCTATAAGAGGCTTGGAATAACCGATAGCTCATCTAGATATCTAGTCATTGTTTCTCCAGAAAGTGGCTGTATCTGGTCTGGGGTTGCACTGACTAGTAGTGCAAGTAAATCTGGCGGAACTCTGATTCTACATAACACTATTAAGGGCTTTGTTATTGCCCATGAGCTGGGACACCTTCTTGGCCTGGGACACTCTAATTTGATTAGATGTCCAGCAAACGCCGCAGATGGAAGCTGGAGTAGTTGTAGAGCGATTGAATATGGTGGAAGTATTGATCTGATGAGCAATGTTGATGTCTCAACTCCCCTTTCAACTTATCATCAATGGCGGATGGGTCTTCTTGATAGCAGTGAGGTGATTAAATCTTGGGGTAGTTATAGCTATGAGATAAATAGCGTAAATCGTGCTGGAAAAGAGCGAGCGATATTTTTAAGACAGGGTGGCTCGACCTATTGGATTGAGTATCGAAGCGCTACGCCAAGCTATAAAGCAGGTTTAGTCATCTATCGAAGCGATCCGCCTCCAGCCTCTGCGATCCTCTCTCCTAATCCATTAGATAGCGCGCAGAGCCCAACGGTGGCTGTTGGCACTGATATCTGGATGATGAATCTAGATAACTACATATATGACAGTTCTAAATCTAGCTCCACCGGCTCAATGAGCCTTCCCTTAAGTGAGAAGCTCTTTATCGCCGGGGGAGATATCAGTATCCAAGCAACTCTCATCTCAGAGCAGAGCGTATCGATTGCAATTACTCGAGTTATTAAAGGCCCGCCAGCAAAACCAATACTTGCCGCCCTTAATGCCTGGGGATCAGGCGAAGCTCAACTATTTGATCAGAGATATCTTGATCAATTAAATGGCATTGATCAAGTTGAGATAAGCATTAACGATGAGATAAGACCGCTTCAGATATCTACCAAGCAAGATTGGGAGCCAACCTATCTAGATCCTTTTAGCTCACCTAATGAAGTTTTAGTAAGAGATATCCCCGAGGGGCGATATAAATTAGCAGTGAGAGTAAAAGATAAGAATGGGCAATGGAGCCCATTTTCAGATGCAAGAGAGGTAAATATCGATCGAGGCTATCCAATTGCTGGCAAGGAGATTAACTTCCAGACCTTTAGTAGCGATGCGGTAGAGGTTGCACTTAAAAACTTTAAAGATGAAGGAGTTGGCCTCTGTCTAACCCAAGTGGTCACTCCTGAAGGCTGGGTGAGATCAAGAAATATTCTTAGCAAAGAGCCAATAATCCAAGTGCCACTTAACCTTAAAGGTGATTCAAAGCTTGCTTCCTATGATTGTTTAGGAAATGGGGTTGCAGCAGATTTAAGCTCAGAAATTAAATTGAAATTAGCAAAAGATTTAAAGAGAAGTGGTACCTGGAGGAGCGCAGCAAAGAGGTATCCAGAGGGCTCAATTCGCTGTATCAAGAATTGCTCACTTTCAATTCCTATCTCAGGTGAGGTTGGTTTAGTTCTAGCTTCAGGAAGTATTAGCTATAGCGTTGGTAGCAGTAGCTCGAGTCAATTTAAAGCTAAATCAAGGCAAGGTAGCTACCAAGTTCTCTCTATCAACTCATCTAGCGGGCAGAGTTTAAAGATCACTGGAAAGAGCTTTTCTCTAATAGGTCTACTAGAGGGCGGGATATCACTTGAAAATCTAGAGCAAGTTGATCGGGGTGAGTTGATTCAGGATTCATCACTTGATTTAAGTGAGCAGAGAGCCTTAAATCGCTATGGCTTTGGCTCTGAAGATTTTGATCCTAGCTGGGTAGTGCTTCCTATGGCCCGGGGAACAACTCTTGATGATCCCTCACTTGATCTCTGCTCCGCTAGCTATCCATCAGAGTCTGAGAGAAGAGCTAGACGTCAAGTCACAGCCAATAAGGCTGGCTCAGAATATGTCTTTCTCTCTTCTGAGGTGGTGCGCTACTCATCTCTTGCTGCCTCTGCCCAAGCAATCTTGGAATTGAAAGAGAATTATCGAAAGTGTCAGCTAAATGGCGGCGGAGTGGAAAGTGATGGAGACTTTGTTAACTACACCTTCCTACAACTTCCAAAATATGCCACCAAGTTAGTTCCAGTTGAGAACCTATTAATTGCTTATGCCAAAATCGGTCAAGGACCATCAGAGCGCTCACTTCTTGGAATCTATCAATTTCAAGGAACTATCTTTAGCGGCCTCTATCTAGTAAAGGGGGCTAACTCATCATTTAGTAGCGATGAAGTCTTGCGCTGGATTGAGGCAGCTGGGGTAATTGCTAAGAGGTTGGATGCGGCGAAGTCTTCAGCTAGCGCTTAAAGACATGGGTGCGATAGGCCCAGAAGCGAAATATAGTTCCAATCCCAACTCCAATAACATTTGATGAGATGTTATCTGCCAAGATTGAATCAAAGCCAAGGATGTAGCGGGAGATAGCAAGGCAGATCACATTAAATGAAAGCGAGATAATATTTATTATAAAGAAGAGAACTATCTCTCTTCTTGCTCCACTCCATTTTCGATCTCTCCAAGTCCAATGTCTATTGCCAAAATAGGCCACCAGAATCGAGAGCGCTCCAGCAAGTATTGATGCGGTCAGAGGCTTACTTTCAAGGGGAGCTGGCTTGATATGAACTAGAAGATTAAAGCCGCCTACTCCAACTACATAGGCCATAAGGCCTACGCCAAAGAATTTACCTAGCTCGGTGCGGAGGCGGAATAGTTTGCGAAGCACCCGCTAAGGCTAGCCTTGGCAGGCGCAGAATCGGCTAGTGGCGGGCTTGACTGATCCACTGGCCAAGCTTGTGGAAAATCAGATTGATATGTCAGGGCGGGGCCAAATACTTCTCTCGTTGAATCAAAGAACTTTCAATAGATGAGGAGAAATATGCGAGTAAGTAATGTAGTACCAAAGTGGTACCATTTCACCATGGCTATGAATCTAAGGCTCTCCCCAGAGCAGAGCGAGGCATTAAAGAAGGCAGCTGCCGAGGATGGCATCTCTATGCAGGAGGCGGCTCTTAGAGCGATTGATGCCTACACATCTAGGCGTCGAGAGAGGCTATTAAAGGGCATCGAGAAGATTAAAACCCAAGACGCTGAACTCCTTCGGCGTCTTGCTAAGTGAGTAAGGAGATCCAATATCTCAGCCTCGAGGAAGTAATTGAGATTGGCGAGGCGCTAATTCCAGACTTTCGCATCAGAGATATCGGATTACTTGAATCTGCCGTTAACAGACCCTCAACATCTATCTATGGGCAAGATGCCTATGAGTCTTTTGCCGAAAAGGTTGCAGCTCTGATGCACTCGCTAGCTTCAAATCACGCTTTAATTGATGGCAAGAAGAGATTAACCTGGGCATCAGGAAGATTATTTGCAATCATCAATGATAGAGATTTCAAAGTTGGAGTCGATGAAGCAGAGGAAGTAATAGTTGGCCTTGCAAGTGGGCAACTTGATGCGAATTCCTTGGCACCAATAATTAAGGAGTGGTTAAAGAAGTGAGGCAAGTTCTGGTCGTCGGTGAAGCCTTAATGGATCTAATTCCAATTGCCGGGGGAACAATTTCAGAGATGGTTGGAGGGGGTCCCTGCAATAGCGCAAAAGCACTAGCACGTCTTGGTTTTTCAACC
>Ga0194129_10004543_pt1 | contig 18349 bp, 19 predicted proteins | sample TA2KigCa35mmetaG_FD_150862 | JGI IMG/M metagenome (GOLD analysis project Ga0194129, IMG submission 150862) | Freshwater microbial communities from Lake Tanganyika, Tanzania - TA2015038 Kigoma Deep Cast 35m | ecosystem: Environmental > Aquatic > Freshwater > Lake | place: Tanzania: Lake...
TAAAATATTTGAATGTTTACATTTTTTGCAACATCTTTTAAGTCTGATGCAAAAAATGTATTTTCGATATCTTCAATTATATAAAGAACAGATTCTCTCGATACAGATTTAATGATATCGTGTGACTTTAAGAAGTTCTTAAGATTAAATGCTCTTTCATTTGTATAATCGAATCCTATTGATTTTACACTTGAAGGTATATTTAATTTTTCATTTGCAGCTTTATATACTTCTTCAACTTCACTAACAGCAGACTCATCTATATGAAATTCATCTACGATTTTAACTATATCTCCATCTTTAACTAATACTGTATAAATAGCGTCTTCATCTTGCATGCTCTCTAAATATGCACCATCAAGATCTTTTCCGTAAAAAAAATCTTTAGGTGAAACATCAGGCTTAAAAGTGTATTCTTTATCAAGCTTCCTTTTTTTATCTAATTTTTCTTCTGCAGGTCTAGTAATTGAAGGTTTTAATCTTTCACTTTTTCTATCGTGAAAGTAAAAAAATGCACCAGCTAAAGCAATTATTGCCAATGAAATTGCTGCACCAGAAGAAGCAACAGAGTTATTTTCATTTATTTTTTTCTTTAATATAAATGAATTTTTTATATAATTTTCTAAAAAAATTGACATATCAATTCCTTTTTATAATAAATATCTAATGGAGAAAAAATATTAATTGATAAGCTTAATAGTTGCAATAAGTTCAAATAATATAATTGGAAATAACAATGAAATTCCTTGGAAGTCAAAAAAAGATTTAAAATATTTTAAAAATATAACTGAAGGGGGCATTGTTATTATGGGTAGAAAAACATTTGAATCATTAAATAATAAACCTCTTAAAAATAGAAAAAATATTATCATAACTAGCAATAATGAATTTAAAGATGAAAATATAGAATATTTTTCTTCTATAGAAAGAGCTTTAGATAGTTTAAAAAATACAAATAAAGATATATTTTTTATAGGCGGCAGTAGAATATATGAAGATTGCATAAAATATTGTGATAAACTTTATATCACTGAAATATGCAAGTTTGTTTCTGGAAATGTAACATTTCCTCAAATTAATTTTAATAATTGGGATATGGTATCTTGTTTTGAAGATTACGAAAATGATTTTCGTATATTATTTAAAGTCTATAATATAAAAAAATAAATGTAAAAATTATATATTAATATTATAATATATAATATAATAAATAATAAGGAAAATGCTTGTGGCTAAAAAGCTTTTACTTGAAAAACATAAAGATTTAGTAGAAATGATTGTTAGAGCTAAAATATCAATAGATAAGCCTACTGAGCCTACTGTTTTAGATATTATGACAGACATGCGTGCATTAGCAGGAATAGTAACTGTTAGACAAACAAGGCCTGTCTCTGATCCTTTTGGTGTAGATGAAAAAAGAATAATTGAATTAAACGTTTCTTATATTCCAAAGTTTATTAAACAATATTCGGGAAATCCAAATACAGATCTTCTTACAGTATTAAGAAGTCTGAAAACAATAACTTCAGTTGAAATGTTAAAAGTTATGTCTCATGATGATGAGAATATAAATAATCAAGTAATAAAAAGCCCTATCATAATTTAAAAAGGAAAAAAATGAAATTAAACGACGAAGTAATTATTAATATTTCTAAAATTTTGCAGTTAGCGCTATTAACAGGTTGTGATATCGTTGACTATTTGCGACAAGTCGAATTGTTTTATGACGAAAAACAACAAAATCTTGTATTGACAGAAGAATATAAGCAGCTTTTTGAAAATAATCTTTTGAAAATGACTCAGCAGCTTGAAGGAATGACTGAAGACAACAATGGATAAGTTACAAGAAATATTTAAAAAGCGCGAGGAATTTATGCAGTTGCTTAACAAAAAGTATAAAACTGCATATCCTCAATGGCCGTTAGATATATCAGCAAAAAATTCTCAAATTATTTTAAGAGAAACAGCCTTAAAAGGTGTTGAAGAAATGTTTGAAGCGCTTGGTCATTTAAAAAATTGGAAGCCGCATCGCGAAACTGAAATTAAAGATATTGATAAAGAAATGTTTCTTGAAGAAATAATAGATTCATTTAATTATTTCTTTTCTTTAATGATTCTTTGCGGAATTTCAGTAGAAGACTTTTATGAATCCTTTCTAAAAAAGGACGAAATAATAAGAAATAGAATTAAAGAAGGATACTAAAATTGAATTATAAAGACTTAAGTTTAACTATAAATCAAAAAAGAAGTGTATTACTTGCAATAAATTTATGGGATTATTTAAGTCAATTTATATACTACAATATTGGTATCTCTGAGTATGTTTCTATTCATTCCTATTTTTATAATAAAGAAGCATATTCATCTTTAAAACATCATAAATACAAAGATACACGTTTTAATGTAGAAAAATATGAACCTTTTCTAGACAAAGATTTAGATAAGCTTGGGCTAAGTATAGAAACTAAAATTGTTATTGTAAAGTCGGACAAATTTAGCATTTATAGCGCAGATACTGATTATATATTTGTAAAAGACATTCAGAAAACAATAGACACAGGCGTCATATATTTAAATTTAATGTGTGAATGTGATATTCAAAATATTAATCTAGTAAAAAATGAATTTATATTCTTAATAACAAAAGAAATTAGACATGCTGAAAGAAGAATAATTAATAATATTAATGTTAATTATAGGTCGAAAATAGATGATCTTGATCAAAAATTATATATGCTTGAAGCTTATTATCTAATAAATAATAAAAAAGTACCAGAAAAATTTCAAATAGAAGATTTTGAAGATTTTGTTAAATTAACTGAATATCAAAAAAGGATTTTAAAGAAACTAAATAATGTCATATAGCATTAAAAAAATGATGGATCAGCAGAAAGAATATACAAAAAACTTATATTCTACTGAAGGTATGAGCTTACCAGCAAAAAATGAATTGCTAAAAACATATTGTTTATCTTTGCATAATGAAATTACAAATATTATTAATTGCTCAGATTTTAAAGAAAAAAATAATTCAATAGACAAAGATAATTTGCTATATTATAGTATTGATATTATGAGGTATGTTTTTGCAATAAATAATCTTTATGATATAAGTCATGAAGAAATAAAAAATGCATATAAACAAAGAAATATTACACTAAATACAAAACTAGAATTAAAAGAGCCTAACAAAAATGACAAAATTGTAGTTGTTGATATCGATGATGTTATTTGCAAATTTAGAGAAACATTTGCAGTATGGATAAAAAAAGAATATTGTATTAACGTAGATATAGATAATAAAAGTTATTATTTTTCTACTGAAATTCAAGATAAAGGATTAAGTCCTGAAAATATTTTTCATGAATTCGTGCAACAAGATGGATTTCTATCACTACCAGTTATAGAAAAAAGTAAAGAAATTTTATATGAATTAAAGAAAAACAATTATTATATACAACTTCTTACATCAAGACCAGGTGAAAATCAAAAATGCATAAATCAGACATTTACTTGGCTAAAAAATAATGGAATTATATTTGACAATATTGCATTTACAGCAGAAAAATATTTGTGGATTGCTAAAAAAGACTGGTTTATAAATCAACAGTTAAAATTTGCAATCGACGACAGCCCAAAACATGCAATGGAATATGCTTCTCATGGTATAAAATGTTATATACCAATAACATCGTACAACCTTTCAGTAAAAAATGAGAATATTATTCATTTTAGTTATCATCAAAATGAATTTTTAAGAAAATTTAATTTGTAAAAAATTAAAATAAATTTTATAATATAAAAAAAGGAAATACATTTTGCCACTAAATAATAATTTAAATCCAATTACACTTCCAATGCTTTTGAAATTTAATGATAAATGTAAAACAGAATTTAAAAATAACTTAGAATCACTAAAAATTGAATTAATTGATGCACCAACTAGGGAACAAGCTCAAAAAATTGCTTGGTTTATGACTAAAGCAACATGGGCTGATTCTACTGATGAAATTTCTTGGAATACTGCTTCTTTAAAAGAAAAATCACTTAATCTTCAAGATGTTCTTAATTTTAGAGCACTTCCTACACCTATGGAGTGTCTAGGATTTACATTTATGATTAGCGGTATTAATACTCAAACAGTCACGCATCTAATTAGACATCGTGCAGGATCTTTTGCAGCACAATGCACAGGTGATCGCGACCTTAGGAATGACAATATTCTTGTTCCAGAGTCTGTTCAGAATTCAACTTATTTGGATCGTTGGAAAGAAATTGCTCTACAAAGCAAGCAATTATACGCAGACATGGTAGATTCTAAATGTATTTCAATGATGGACGCTAGAGAAATATTGCCAAAATGTCTTGAGACATTTTATATTGCAAGATTTAATTTAAAAGATCTAATTGCACTTATTAAACAACGTCAAGATGTACAAATTCAACCTGAAGTTGATAATATCATTGCAACAAAAATGGCAAAAATTATATGTGAAGTTATTCCAGAAATTACTACTTGTATGAATTTTGATGCACCAGACATGCATTATATTAAGACATTTAGAGTAGAACTTCCTGATGGCACATGGACTTCACGCGGCACAAATCTATATTTTCCAGAACCTAAAAATGATAAGTTTGACTTTCATGAAAATGATGCAATTTATCAATGCAGACGAGAAGAGCTAAATGGTGACAATGATGTAAAGATTAATGCAGAAAAAATGTTTACGCGTCTATGGAATGAAGATATTCAAGCAATTAATAAAATTAAAACAGCATTAACAGAGGAAATCAATTAATTATGCAAAATGAGACAACAATTCAGCATAGAGTTTATCTTGCTAGCGGGTGGTTTAATGAGACACAAGAAAAAGAGTTGACTCGTTTAGAGCAAATATTTTATGATAGGGCAGAACATTTTGAATTATATTCTCCACGTAAAATATTTGTTTGCAAACCTGATGCAGATCTTGAAACACAAGATAAAGTATTTAAAGGTAATCTTGAGCATATAGAAAAATCTACTTTTGTTCTTGTTAATACTCGTGATAAAGATATTGGAACAATATGGGAAGCAGGATATGCATTCGCAAAGAATAAGGATATTGTTTATTTTTGTGCAGGACTGCCACCAGGCGCTAAATTTAATCTAATGCTTGCTAGAAGTGGTATTAAGGTATGTACTTCATTTGAAGACCTAGAAAAATACCTTGACAAATGCGTAAAAGATAAAATATTATACAATGAATCTTATACAGCAGATATTGAATAAAGAAACAAGTTTTCTATTACATAAACGAGGCGATTTACCTTTAGATATTGATAAAAAATACGATAAAAAATCATCATTATTTATTATTAAAAGCAGTCACATTGTGCTTATAAATAAAAATAATAATTATGAAATAGGAATACCTGTTTCATTCTATATCTTAGACTCATGCTATGATAATCATTATTTTTTTATTAATGTATTAATTAATAATGCTATTATGACAGAAGACTTATGTAATATTATTTTTTTTAAAAGGCAATAACAAATTATGAATATTTATTTTCTAGACAAAGATCCTATTAATTGTGCAAAATATCATGCTGATAGGCATGTTCTTCTAAAGACTCTTGAAACAGCTTTTATTTTATCAAATTCTCATTGGCTTTCATTGTTCTATAGCGAAGATTCTGAAAATTGTCAATTTAATTCTATAAAAGATATGAAACTATATTTTGAGACAAAATATGATATTGACAATCCTAAAAGACCTCCGTATAAAATGACAAAAATAAACACTCAGCATACAAAATGGGTGTTAGAATCAAAGTATAATTATTTATGGTGCGTATCCTTGTTAAAAGGATTAACAGAAGAATTTGAATTACGATATAATAAAGTTCACAAAATAAAAGATTTTATTGTGTGGTTCGAAAATAATGTACCTACAGAATGCAAAGACATACCACTAACTGAGTTTCCTTTTACTCTTAATGAAGACTATTATATTAAAAACGATGTAGTACAATCATATAGAAAATTCTATATTACTGAAAAGTCTGAAACCGGCACGTGGAAAAAAGAAAAGCCAGACTGGATAAAATAATTTTATAATATACTTACTTAGGCAAATATCATTAAATGAGAACAACAAATGCCTAAGATAGTACAAAAAGTAAAATTAAAGTGTGTTCATTGCAATATTGAATATGAAAAGCAACCTTCAAAAGCAGTAGGTTCTAGATTCTGTTCTAGACTTTGTGCGAATAGAGGACTTGCTAATGAACAAAAAGTAGATAGAGTCAATTCAGAATGTGATCATTGTGGCAAAGAATATATAAAATTAGAAACAGCAACACAAAAATATTGTTCAAGAGAATGTGTATTTGAATCTGCAAAAATAGAAAGAGTAGAACTTGTTTGTAGTTGTTGTAATATAAAATTCGAAAGACCTATTAATAGACAAACAAAACATTGCTCAAAACATTGTCAATTCGTGTCACAAAGCTCAGGAATGATAGAGATTCCTTCTTCTGGAAGAATGGGTTTTAGAAAAGATTTACCACCTAATTATTTCTTTAAAAGCTCATTAGAAGCAGACTATGCAAGATATTGTGATGCTATAAAAAAACCGTATATATATGAACATAAAACATTTGATGTAAATATTAATGGTACTATAAAAGTTTATACACCAGACTTTTATCACCCAGACGAAGATAAATATGTTGAGACAAAAGCAATTAGAAAAGATGCAAAATTTAGCGGAAACTTACATGCTGCTGAAATATTACAACAACAAGGTCTTAATTTAGATATAATGTATATGGATGATTTCTATAAGATGCTAAAAATAAAAGGTCTTTATTATGGAATTGATAATATTGAAAATAAAAATTATTTGGGCACAAAGCATCTTATATATCAAAGAACTAATTCACCCACGAAAAACAAAACAAAATCAGCAAAATAATTTAAATATAATAAAAAAAGGCGATCTAGTTTTATATAAAAGCTATAAAAAAGAACTTTATTACCATAAAAGAGAAGCTATTTATTGTATAGTGTTGTTTGTTTATGAAGATAAAATAAACAAAAAAAATTTATACTCTGTTTTATTATTCAATAAAATATACTTTGCAGAAGAATTTGAAATAGAAAAACTAAATAATAAATAAGGATAATACATGATAGAGAGATATAGTGATAAAACTATACAAAATATTTTTGTTTTTAAAAACAAATTAAAACATTTCGTATTTTTACAGAAACTTGTTTGTACATACTATTTAAATAAATTAAATAATCAAAAAGACTCATTAGACCTATCATATTTTGATAAAATAGATTATAAAAAACTTGAACAAGATTCAATTGAGTTTGAGAAGACAACGAAACACGAAACAATAGCAATGTTGTATGCGCTATTAGAACAAATACCTGATTCTCTTGCAAAATATGCACATATGGGACTAACATCATCTGACTTTCTTGATACTATTTTAACATTGCAACTTTTTGAATGCACTGACTATATGAATGGTTTGCTTTTAGAATTTAAAAATGAGCTAAAAAAGGTATCTTTAAATCATAAAGATTCTAAAATGTTAGGTAGAACTCATGGAATGGCAGGAGAGATAATAACTTTTGGCTTTGTAATGCTTAATTTTTATGAAGAATGTAATAGATGTATTCAAAGATTACAAAATTCTACACAAAATTGCTTAAAAATAAAAATAAATGGATCAATGGGCAATTATGCGCATATTGGTTTAGATCTTGAACAGTTTATTTCTGATAGTTTAAATATAAAAAGTGCTAATATAACAACACAAGTTATTCAAAGAGACAATTATTCTGAATACATGTTCAGCTATATATTAATTGCATCGTTTGTAGAAAGATTTGCTACAGAAATTAGAAACTTAAGCAAAAGCGGAATAGAAGAAGTCTCTGAAGGACTTTCAAAAGGACAAGGAGGCTCTAGTTCAATGCCTCATAAAGTTAATCCTATTTTATCAGAAAACATATGTGGGCTTTCTAGAATAATTAGGTCTTATATTAATCCTATTGTTGAAAATAATAATTTATGGAATCAAAGGGATATGACACATTCAAGTGTAGAAAGAGTCGTATATGAAGACTGTATAACTCTATGTTGTTTTATAGTAAAAAGGGCAATTAATATTATTAAAAATTTAAATGTAAATTTAAATAATATGGAATATAATATTAAACGTGAAAAAGGAAAAATATTGAGTCAATCAATATTGATTAAACTATTACAAAAAGGATTAACTAGAGAAAATGCATACAAATTAATTCAACAAATTGTCATTGAAAAAAATGAAATAGACAAAAAAGACTTAGAAGTTATTAAAGAACTAAATGAAAAAGATATTGAAGATATTTTTCATTTTTCTAATTTTACAAAAAATATAGACTTAATATATAAAAGGATCTTAATTGAGTAATGTAAGAGCTATTATTGGCGGTCAGTGGGGTGATGAAGGAAAAGGAAAGCTTGTTGATTCATTATCAAAAAATACAGACTTTTGTATTAGATTTCAAGGTGGCGATAATGCAGGTCATACAATCAATATCGACGGTAATACATTTAAACTTAGAATGATTCCTAGTGGAATATTGAATGGTGCAAAAGTTATTATTGGTGCTGGTTGTGTAGTCAATCTTTATCGCCTAAAAGATGAAATGACAGCAATTGCTAATGCAGGAATTGAGATTAATGAAACAAACTTCTTTATTGATAAAAAGGCAACTCTTATTCTTCCATTTTATTTAAATGCAGATGCTAATAGAGAAAAAGAAAATGGAATTGGTACAACAAAAAACGGTATCGGTTTAGCATATGAAGATAGAGCAGCACGAATTGCTCTTCGTGCAGAAGATATTATAGAAAAACAAATAAATCCTTCATTTTTTTCTAGAAAAACAAAACTCGTAAATAAATATGCAAACGAACTTCAGGTAGATAAACAAAACATACTTGAAATATTAAATAAGTATATTAATGAAAATAGATTCTTGTTTATGTCGTTTATAAAAGATACGTCTGAAATTGTTTATGAAGCAATTAAACAAAATAAAAAAATAATAGTTGAAGGCGCGCAAGGAACGCTGCTCGATAATTCTCAAGGATCTTATCCTTATGTTACTTCTTCATCAACATTAATGGGATCAATAGATCAGGGAATTGGATGCGCGATGCCAAGACACACAGAAAGAATTGGTGTAATTAAAGCTTATACTACTCGAGTTGGTGAAGGCCCATTAGAATCAGAAATATTTTGTGAAACTTCAGATCATATAAGAAAAGTAGGAAATGAATTTGGAACTGTGACAGGAAGAAAAAGAAGAGTAGGCTGGCTTAATTTAAATGAATTAAAATATTCACATAAATTAAATGATTTTGATAATTTCTGCATTACAAAAGGAGATGTTTTAGATGGACTAGATGAAGTCTTTATAATGAAAGATAATAATCTAATTAAATTCGAAGGCTGGAAAAATACTTATAGTTGTAAAAATTACAATGATTTAGATGAAAATTATAAAAAGTTTATTGAATATATTGAAAAAGAAGTAGAAGTAAAAATCAAATATATTTCTACTTCACCTGAGAGGAAGGATCTAATTATACGATGATTATTCAGAATGAAATAAAACTTGACTTTAAAGACGTCCTATTCAAGCCTAAAAGGTCTAATTTGACATCACGTGCTGATGTTGATTTATCAAGAACTTTTAAGTTTAAACATTCAACAATTGAATGGCAAGGAATTCCTATTATCGCAGCAAATATGGACACGGTAGGAACTATTGAAGCTGCAAATTATTTATCAACTCAAAATATTATGACTGCTCTTCATAAACATTATGATAAAGATACTCTTATAAATGCTTATTCAAGAATGAATGATAGCAAGTGTTTATATTATGCATATTCTTTAGGTACTTCTTTAGAAGAATTTGCTAAATTAAATGAAGTGCAACAAAAAACAGATAATTCTATAAAGGTTATTTGTATTGATGTTGCAAATGGTTATACAGAAAGCTTTATTAAGACAGTAGAGAAGATTAGAAATAAATATAGTAATATTATATTAATTGCAGGAAACGTAGTAACTGCAGAAATTACAGAGCAACTTATTTTAGCTGGTGCTGATATAGTAAAAGTAGGTATTGGTGGTGGTTCTGCTTGCACAACAAGAATCAAATCAGGCGTAGGATACCCACAGTTATCTGCTGTTATTGAATGTGCTGACGCTGCTCATGGGCTAGGAGGCAGAGTTATCTCAGATGGCGGCTGTGTTTCTCCTGGCGATGTAGCAAAAGCTTTTGGCGCAGGTGCAGACTTTGTAATGTTAGGAGGAATGCTTGCAGGTCATGACGAGAACATAAAAGAAGATGAAAATGGTAACGCAATTTTTTATGGAATGAGCTCTGATACTGCTATGAATATGTATAATGGAGGAGTTGCAAAACATAGAACTTCTGAAGGTAGAACTGTTTCTATAAATAGAAAAGGGCCGCTTGAAAATACTATAAATGATATTTTAGGTGGAATAAGATCAGCATGCACATATACCGGCGCAAAACATTTAAGAGAATTATCAAAATGTACAACTTTTATTCGTGTATCACAACAATATAACAATGTTTTTGAAAACAACACAATTAAAAAATAAGGAAAAAATGAGAATAGCAATAACAGGTGAAGAAGGCTTTATAGCAAAAAATCTTATTAAAGAGATTAATTCAAATAATGATTTTACATTTGTTTCACTAAAGAATAATAAGTGCTTTAGATACTTTAATTTTAAAGGTGAACCTTGCGTATATTCTAATACAAAAGAAGATTGGATAAAAGCAATTAAATCAGATAGTATTGACGTATTAGTGCATAATGCAGCAGTAGTAGGAACAGATGTTGTTGCACTTAATGTCAAAGAAGCTATAATGACAAATGTATTAGGTACACAAATTATTACAGATGCTGTAAATGATTGTGGAATATTAAACGTTTTTATGGGAACTACTGTTATATATGATACAAAAAAATATCAAGATGAAAAAATAAAAGAGGATAGTTCAGTATATCCAAGAACATTATACGCAAATCAAAAATATAGTGCTGAAATGATAGTAAAAAATACTGCAAAAAGGTGGCTTGTAATACGTCCTTTATTTGCTTATGGTGGCGTAGGTGATCCAAATTCTTTAATTGCTAAAACAATCTATTCAGTAAAAAATAAAATTATGATACCTATGTTTTTAAATCCTGAAAAAGTAAAAGATTATCTTCACGTTGAGAATTTTTGCGACGGTGTTCTTCAAACTATAAAATCAGGAATAGAGAATGATGATTTTAATATTGCTGCAGAAAATCCTTATACAACAGGCGAAATAGTTAATTCAATTTTAAATAAACTAACGAATATAGATATTATTAAATGGTACCCAGAAACAGATTATTTAGGAAATCATTTACTTTCATGCGAAAAATTTAATACAAAAGTAGGATTTAGTAAAAAGCTAATATCAATAGATGAAGGAATTAATCGAGCTATAAGTGAAATATATTTATGCTCAAACGACGATTATAATCCTATTATATTTTTAAATAACGCAAAACAAAACAATATTAATCTATTAGATTTTTTTCCTAAAACAAGTTAAAATATAATTTTTTTATTATAAATAATTATTACATAAAAAGGAATTATGTAGTAATGATTAAAAATTTTTTTACTAAAAAAATAAATGCAATAATAGTTTCTGGAATTCTTGGAACTGCTTGCGACCAAAATAAGCTAATGGACTTAGCTAAAAAAGCTGATATAACTTATCAAGAAGAAGATCTTTCTAGTGAAGAAAGCAATAAAGTTATAAAAAATGCTATTTTACAAAGCAAAAAATATGATGCTAGCGATAAATTAATAAAACCAATTTTATATAGTAGCTCTTTTGATAAGTCTGCTTTTCTTGAAGAACTAAAAAATAAAGAAGGTTTTGAAAGCAAGCCATATTTTGATCAAGGAAATCTAACAATCGGATATGGCACTTCATTTGCATTTAGAAATGAAAGTAGCGTGCCAAGAAAAATCTTGCAAAAAAGAACACTTTTAAGAAGAAATATAAAAGATGAAAATTTTTTAAAAGCAAAACACTTAAAAAATAAAAAAAATAAAGTCTTAAAAAAGAAATATGAAGCTGCTAAAAAAGCAACTATAAAAACAAGAACAGAATTAAGTACACTTGAAAATTCTTATATTGGAAAAGGAAACGCTAAATTCTTAGCTTGGTGTAAAAAAAATTCATATGTCAAAAAACTTGCATTAGATGAAAACGTTTTTCTAGTTTCAGGAATAACAAAAGAACAAGCTGCTGCTTTGCTAGAAATAATATTAGATGAAACAATTGCAAGAATAAATCAAACATTAAGCTCGTCAGGAGTCACAAATCCTATTTCAAAATTACCTTCTAAAGTTCAAGAGGCAATAATAGACTTAGGATTTAATATCGGCCCTAGCTGGTTAAATATATTTACAAACTTTAAAAAAGAACTAATTATTGTTATTAAAGAAATAAACACATCAGGAGTAACTGAAGAAAACTTAGAAGAACTAAATAAAAAATTTAAATCGCTTGCTGAACATATTAAAAGCTCAGACTACGGCAAACTTGCAGATAGAAAATATAGAGTTAGAAAAAATATAGAGAATATAGAACTAGGAATTATAAAAGAAGGCTTTAGCATAAAAGGATTATTTGCATGAATTTAAAAAATACATTTTTGTTTTTTTGTTTATTTTTAATTAATTGTGCAACAGAAATTACTGATACTAAACCTATTAACATTATTCAAGACAAAAATGATTATGTAATTGGCGAATCAATGACAATACAATATGACAATATTGATTCGCAGAATGAATTAAAAATATCGGTAATAGATAATAATATGTCTGTAATAAAAGATTATTCTGCAATAAACGGAATAAACAACAGAATATATATTCCTAGGCTGCTCGATGGAATAAACGATAGAGTAGATATAAATAATTTATATTTAAAATATAATGTTCTAAATAAAGAAAAAGTCGTTATTAAAACAATTTATTCAAAATTAAATTTAAATCAGTCGATAAGTGTAGTATCACTTTGTTCATCTAATAATTGTTCTGGGTTATCTGGTAATTTAATAGAAGATATTCCATTTAAGATTGAGATTAAAACTTTTGGAAATTTATTTGATATATTTGAATATAAAATTTTCATAAATGACAAAATATTTTATGAAAAGGTGCAAAATACTAGTTCATATACAGATTTTGACTTTTTACATAATATAAAAATGCCGTTGATAGAAGAAAAAAATTCTTCGTATATTGCATTAATTAAAATAAGAGCATTAGATTCAAATGATCCTGATAGCTTTGCTGAAACTGTTTTACCTATTAGAGTTGTAAGGCCTATTGAAATAAAGTACTATGGAAAATATGAATTAGCACAAACTTACGAACCTATTCCTGTAACAGGTTGCATACCAGGAACTATTGCTTCTCGTGTAGAGTATTCAGAGTCTACTTCTGAAACAAGACAAAATAGTATTTCAATAGTCTTGGGAAAAGAATTTGCAACAAGTAATTCAGATATTATTACTAATACACAAGGTGATGAAATAAGTTTAACAGAAACAAATGACACAATAACAAGTTCAGAATCTTCTAATAGCACTTCTAATGAAGAATCAATTACTAATAGCAGCGAAGAAACAAATTCTAATTCTTTTTTATATTCTACAACTGATGGTGAAAACTGGTCATGGTCAACAAATCAGTCAACTTCTGAATCTAATACTACAGAACAAACAACAGGAACAAATAACGAAATAAACGGAGAAGTAACAACAACAGTATCAGGAGAAGGATCTTTGCCTTTTCTTGCAAAAGCAAGCGGTTCCATTTCAGGAACTGTTGGCGCTTCACACGGTTGGTCAAGAGCAAATACTGATTCAAACACAAATACAACTTCAAATGAAAGAGGATATATTTCAGGTCAAAGCCAAGATAGAACAAGAGAGTTTGGTTCAATAAATGAAATAACAGTAGGCTCTTCTTTAACTGGATCTTATGCTTTTACTAATACAAATACTTCTTCTATTTCACAAGGAAATTCACAGAGCTCTGCAAGGGTTTGGAACATGTCAGAGTCAATTGAAAGTGGTAAGGTTGTATCTGTTGGAGACACAGAGAGTATAGATAATACTATCGTAACTTCTTCTACAAGTGAGACGACTTTTAGTTATAGCGGTTTTATTCCAAATTCAAGAGTAGGAAAATTTTTTAGACAAACAAGTAGATATACAAAAAACTCTGAAATTATAACATATGATATAGACGGCTACAAAACATCAGCAGGATATATTTCAATGAACTCATGGGCATGGGCTCCAGAGTTAGTAATTTCTAATTCTTGTGAAAACTTAAAATATTCAAATTTCTTGTTACCTGTCTGTTATATCGAACCTTGCGGAGAATAAATGAGCACAAAAGAAACAATAATATTTAATAAAGACTTTTCTTTATATAAAGAACTTTTTGATGAAGAAAATATCTTTTTAAGTTTTGAGAATTCTGAAATAGAGTATATAAGCACTAGAAATTATAATAAAATTACATTAAAAATTCCTATTGAATTATTTAAATTAATAATTTCAGAATATGAAAAAAATAAAAATCTTCTTGAAGAAGAACAAAAAAACATAGATCCAAAGTTTATTGATTTATTTAATTTAAATAATTAATTATTTAAATTTGTAAATATTAACAATATTTTATATAATATTTTTATATAAAAACATTTTTATTAAGGAAAATAATGAACAATATATTAAACGCAGAAAGGAGGTATCTAGAGAAGGTTGAACTTGATATGATTAAGCCTGATCGTTTTGTCGGTCTGCATGCACATTCAACCTTCTCCTAGGTATCTACATTTGATGGTCTCGGTTATCCTGCTGAACATATTAATTTCGTATTGTCGCCTACACAAGGAATGGATGCTTGGGGTCTTACAGACCACGGAAATGGTAATGGACTTGCACATGCTCATTCTCATGCAGTTAAAATGCAAAAAAGTGGAAGAAAATTTCGCCAAATATATGGCGTAGAGTTTTATTTTGTACCTTCTCTTAAAGAATGGCAAATAGATTACCAGTCTCATAAAGATGCTGTCGTAGAAGCAAAAGCTACTTTACAAGAAAGTAAGAAGGTAAATGAAAAAATCGATATTGACGCTGATGATGAAAGCGGCGGATTGGTAGTAGAAGATGAAGATGAATCAAAGTCACTTGATATTCTTAAAGACGAGTGGAAAAGACGCTATCATTTAGTTGTAACTGCACGTAATCGTGTAGGATTAAATAATTTGTTTACTTTGGTGAAGCTGTCATATAAAGACGGTTTTTATAGATACCCTCGTATTGACTTTGAAATGCTAAAAAAATATGGAGAAGGTCTGCATATTAGCACTGCTTGTTTAGGTGGCATATATTCAAATAGAATATTACGAGGAGAAGCACATGGCAGCAGTAGGGCACAAATTCAGCTTGATTTGCAAAATCTAACTGACAGGTTTGTTTCATGTGTAGGCTTAAATAATTTTAAACTTGAACTTCAATTTAATAAATTACAAAAACAACATGTAGTAAATGATTATTTAATTGAACACAGCAAAATAACAGGAATTCCGCTTATTAGCACAGCTGATTCTCATTATCCTACGCAAGAATCATGGCAGGCAAGAGAGCTATATAAAAAGCTTGGCTGGTTAGGTAAAAAAGAGGAGACTGTTTTGCCTACAATTGAAGAGCTTAAATGCGAACTTTATCCTAAAAATGCACAACAAATGTGGGAAGAATTTACTGGTCTCTACAACTCATATGAATTCTATATTGGCAATGAGGAATTAATTAAAGACTCTATTAATAGAACACATGATATTGTATGGAATGAATTTGAAGACACTTGGATAGATACTTCTGCAAAACTACCTACAATTTCAGTTCCTAATAAAACACCATTTCAGCATTTAACTTCACTTGTAAAAGATGCTCTTGTTGAAAATAATTTACATACAAACAAAGAATATGTTGATAGAGCAAAAGAAGAGCTTTCTGATATTAAATATTTAGGTCACTCTGCTTATTTCATAACAATGTATGAAATATTTAAAAAGGCAGAGCAGAAAACACTTTTAGGTCCTGCTAGAGGTAGTGGCGGAGGATCACTTGTAAATTACCTTTTAGGTATTACACAAATTGATCCTATTCCATATAATCTTCTTTGGAGTCGATTTCTAGGAAGACATCGAACTAGTTGGCCTGATATTGATACTGACGCTGGTGATCGAGATGAACTTATTAATGCTGCAATTGAGTTATACGGTAATGATTCAGTTATTCCTGTTTCAAATTTTAACACACTTAAACTTAAATCACTAATAAAAGATATTTCAAAATTTCATGGTGTTCCTTTTGAAGAAGTAAATGAATTGACAGGTCCGCTTCAAGATCAAGTTATGTCATTAGCACGTGATGAGAATCAAGAAAAATCAGTATTTGTATTAACACATGAAGATTGCATGACATTCTCACCAGAGTATAAACAATTTATGGAAAAATATCCTGCTGTTGGTGACCATATTGAAAAGCTTTTTATGCAAAATAGATCTGTAGGAAGACATGCAGGAGGCGTAATTATTGCAGACGGCGACGAATTAGCAAAAAATATGCCTATTGTTGGTGTTAGAGGAGACTTACAGACACCTTGGACTGAGGGCATGAACTTTAGAAATCTTGAAGACAATGGTTTTCTAAAGTTTGACTTTCTAGGTCTGACTTTGTTAAAAGATGTTGAAAATTGTATTTATAGAATTCTTAAAAAGAAGGGAAATAAAAATCCTACGTTTTTAGATGCTAAAAAGTTTTTTGATGATAATTTAAATTGTCGTTTTAACAAACAAGATGATGAAAAAGTCTGGAAGCATGTTTATCATGATGGAAGATTTGTTGGTATATTTCAGTTTACAAATGCAGGCGCAAGGCAATTTGCTTTAGAGGCAAAACCAGATAATATCGAAGAACTTGCAGCATTAACAGCAATATATCGTCCTGGTCCACTAAAAGCTAACGTTCATAAAAAATATGTAAATGCAAAGCAGAATAAAGACAATATAAAATATCAACACCCAATTATTGAAGAAATTCTTGGCCCTACATTTGGATTCGTAACTTTTCAAGAGCAGTTCATGCTTTTAGCACAGAAACTAGCAGGTTTTGATCCTGGTGAAAGTGATAAACTTAGAAAAACACTTGTTAAAAAATCGCTAGATACACTTCATACAAAAGACACTGAAAAGGAGGCGGCTAGAGCTAAATTTATTAAAGGATCTAAAGAAATAAATGATGTTCCAGAAAGTGTTTCTACTAAACTATGGGAAGAAATAGAATTTTTTAGTGTATATGGTTTTAATAAATCGCATGCAATTGCTTATGCTATTGACTCTTATTATGCAGCATGGCTTCATACACACTATGAAGTAGAATGGCTGTCTACAATTCTACAATCTGAAAGTGGTGATCCAGAAGGCAGCGCAAAAGTAATTTCTGAAATTAAAAATCTTGGCTATACAATTAAAAACGTAGATATAAATTATTCTGGAATAGAATGGGATTTTAATAGTGAAATTAATTCGTTTGTTCCACCTCTTACTTCGCTAAAAGGTGTAGGTGAAAAAGCCGTAGAAGAAGTATTTTTATATAGACCTTATAATAATATAAATGAATTATTCTTCGATGAAGAAGGTGAATGGAGACACTCAAAGTTAAACAAGACTGCTTTTGTATCGCTATGTAAAATGGAAGCTTTCTCTTCTTTAAATGAATTTAAAGATAACAAAATAAAAAATCATAAACAACTTCACGATATTATTATCGATAACTATGATACCTTAAAAAAAGGAAAATGGGGAATGACAAAAAGTGCAATTAAAAAAGCACAAAAAAATTGTGAAACTATTTTTCATATTGCTGATATATTAATAGAAAAATATAAAGATAATGACGACTGGGATCGTGCAACTAAAATTAAAAACTGTTATGATCTCAGTAACGATGTAAATGAAGACTTATTATTCCCTCCTTCAACTATTGAAAAGCTAAAAGAAAAAGAAATAAAAAGCATCTTTGAAATAAATGAAGGTGAAAGAGGAATTGGATGGTTTACAGTCTCTGAGGTCGTATATAAGAAAACAAAAACTGATAAATCT
>Ga0194129_10004547_pt1 | contig 18339 bp, 8 predicted proteins | sample TA2KigCa35mmetaG_FD_150862 | JGI IMG/M metagenome (GOLD analysis project Ga0194129, IMG submission 150862) | Freshwater microbial communities from Lake Tanganyika, Tanzania - TA2015038 Kigoma Deep Cast 35m | ecosystem: Environmental > Aquatic > Freshwater > Lake | place: Tanzania: Lake...
GCCCTCGACGTCATGGGTCTCGATCCGCGCGCCCTTGTCGCTGGGCCGCGCATCGTCGGCGCGGCGCTGGCCGCCCCGGTGCTCAACGGGCTCGCCATCGTCACCGGCATCACCGGCGCGTACGCGATGAGCGTCCTTGGCCTCGGCGTGCCGCGGGCGCTGTTCCTCGACAGCGTCGGCGACGGCATCGCCATCGTCGACGTCGTCGTGTCCGAGGCGAAGACCGTGGTGTTCGGCGCGGCCCTGGGCGCCCTGTGTGCGCAGGCTGGCTTTTCCTGCGAGCGCACCACCGAGGGTGTCGGCCGCGCCGCCAACCGCGCCGTCGTCGCGTCGGTCGTCGTCATTCTCGTGCTCAACTACCTGCTGAACACGGCGATCTTCGGCCTGCGCGGATCAGGCGCGTGATGACGACCACGTGGATGCGCTGGCTGTCGGCGACGATGGCCACCCCGCTGCGCTTCGTCGCCTTCGTCGCGCGCGCCGCGGCGGCAGCGCTTCGCGGCATGCCCGCCATCGACGTCGCGCTGCTGACGTCGCGGCTGCTGGTGCGCTCGCTGCCCATTGTCGTCGTCGTCAACTTCTTCTGCGGCGCGATGCTGACGGTGCAGGCCGCGGCGTCGCTGCAGATCTTCGGCGCTGCCAGCATGAGCGGCGTCATCGTCGGCTTCGGCGGTGTGCGCGAGGTGTTTCCGCTGCTCGCCGGCGGCGCGCTAGCCGCGCGCAGCGGCGCCGAGATCGCGAGCCAGCTGCAGGCCATGCGGGTGACGCGCCAGATCGAGGCGCTGGCGATGATGGGCCTCGACCCGCTGGCGTTGCTGGTGGCGCCGCGCCTGCTCGCTTGCGTCTTCGGCGCGCCGCTGTGCGTGCTCGCCGCGATGCTGGCCGGCCTGTTTGGCGCCCAGGCCGTCGGCACGCTGCAGCTCGGCATCGACGGCGGCACGATGTGGGCGGCGCTGCTGTCGGGCGTCAGCCGCTTCGACGTCGTCGTTGGTGCCGTGCGCGGGGTGCTGCTCGGCGTGCTCGTCGGCGGCGTCGCGACCTTCGAGGGCTTCGCCAGCGGCGACAACGACGCCGCCAGCGTCGGCCGCGCTGCCCACCACGCCGTCATCCGCGGCATGGTCGTCGTGTGCGCCGCCTGCCTGCTTTTGTCGTGGCTCATCTACGGAAGGCACGCATGACGTCGTCGATGCCAGCCCCGGCGGCCAGGTCCGCGGCCATCGAGCTGGTCGGCGTGACGCGTCGCTTCAGCGCCCGCGCCGTGCTCGACGACGTCAACGTGGCCATCGCCGCCGGTCGCACGACGGTGCTGCTCGGCCCGTCGGGCACCGGCAAGAGCACGCTGTTGCGGCTGGCGACGGGCCTGCTGTCGCCCGACGCTGGCGTCGTGCGCACGCTGGGCGTCGACGTGTTCGCGGCGAAGAAGCCGTCGCTGCTGCAGCTGCGCCGCCGCATGGGAATGTTGTTCCAGGACAACGCGCTGTTCGGCTCGCTGAGCGTCTTCGACAACATCGCGTTCCCGCTGCGGCGGGTGGCACGCACCCCCGAGGCCGACGTGCGCCGGCGCGTCGACGAGCTGCTGGCGCTCGTTGGGCTGTCGGGCTTCGGCGAGCGCCTGCCCGACCGCCTGTCGGGCGGGCAGCGCAAGCGCGTGGCGCTGGCGCGGGCCATCGCGCTCGAGCCCGAGCTCGTGCTCTTCGACGAGCCGACGAGCGGCCTCGATCCGCAGACGTCGGCGTCCATCGACCAGCTGATCCGGGCGACGCAGCGGCGGCTCGGCATCACGTTCGTCGTGATCACCCACGATATCGAGTCGGCGGCCCTGATCGCCGACGACGCCGGCCTGCTGCTCGATGGCAAGGTCCATGTCTTCGGCGACCGCGCGACGGTTTGGGCGTCGACCGACCCGCGGGTGCGTGCGTTCCTCGACCGCGCGCCGCCCGCCGGCGCGCCGCGGTGACCGCGGCGCTGGCGCATGGCACGGCCGGGCAGCCCGGGTTGGCAAAGCGCGGGCCCCGGGGCAACGTCGACGGCGTCGCGGACGCGGCCTGATCACAGGGTGCTGAAAAACGCTTTGCGTCCTTCAGCACCCGGCGAGAAGTCATTCGCGCTCGCCGACGGCGAGAGCGAATTGGAACCAGCGGGGTGCTGAAAAAGCCACGTGAGGGCTTTTCTCAGCAGCCTGCTAGCCTGTGGCAACGAGGTCGGCGGCGTGGAGAGCGGCAACTGGAAGAGCGAGGCGGTCCTCGGCGGCGTGGTCGTCGCCGTGATCGTCGCGCTCGTCTGGGTGACGTTCTCGCTGGGCGGCGGCACGGCGGGCGGCAGCAAGCCCTACGTCCTGATGTTCGACTCGGCGCTCGGGCTGTCGGTGGACAACACCGTGGCCATCGCCGGCGTCAAGGTCGGCGTCGTCGACTCCATCGCCGTCGAAGGCCGGCGGGCCCGGGTCACGGTGCGCGTCGCCCCCGAGGTGACGCTGCACGCCAATGCGAAGGCGGCGCTGCGGCAGAAGACCCTGCTCGGCGAGAAGTACATCGCTCTGGATCCGGGCCAGGCGGGCCCCCCGCTCGCTGCTGGCGCCGTCTTGCGCGACAACGTGCCCACCGTCGAGATCGATCAGGTCATCCGCGACGTCAGCGTGCTGGTCGAGCGGCTGAACAACATCACGCCGCCGCTCGAGAGCGCCATCGGCCGCATCGACGAGGCGATGAAGGATCAAGACGGCAAGGCCATCGCCAACGAGCTGGTGGGCGCGCTGCAGGACATGCGCGCGCTCGTGCGCGAGACCAACCGCGTCGTCGGCTCGTCGGGCGACGACCTGCGTGTCGTGCTGGCCATGGCGCGCGAGAAGGGGCCGTCGCTGCTGTCGCGGCTCGAGTCGGCGTCGACGAAGGTGGACGACCTGCTCGGCGCCATCGACCCCGGGCAGGTCCGCTCGGTCACCGAGCGGGTCGGCCCAGCCACCGAGAACGCCGCGATGAACCTCGAGCAGGTCACGCAGGACATGCGCGTGGCGATGACGGACATCCGCGAGGCGGCCCGCCGCATCGACGGCGTGCTCGCCCGGGTCGACACGACGCTGCGGCGCTTCGACGCCATCAACGAGAGCTCGATCCGCGAGTTCCTGCAGGTGCAGGGCGTGCGCGTGAACCTGATCCCCGACGCCGCCGTCACCAACCGGATCAAGAAGCTCAGGGAAGAGAGCGTACCGCTCCCCGAGTGACGACGCTCTGCCCGCTGCGTCGTCGACGACGCACCGCCCGTCGACGCTGTACCCGTCGAAGCGCTGCCAGACCAAAGCGAAGGCGAACGTGAACGCGGCGGCATCAGTCGACGTCGGCCAGGTCCTCGGCGAGGTAGCTGAGGATGACCTCGTCGAGGCTCTTCTCGCTGATCAGGTCCTCGCCAAAGATCGTGATCGGCGCGTCGCTCCCCCGCGCGTGCGGGGGCGCCACCGCGGCAGCGACCGCCACGGAGACCGGGGCGCCCGGCAGTCTGCCAGCGAGGTCGGCAGCGGCGACGACCGCGACGGGGCGATCCGCGACCGGGGCTGCCGCGACCGCGGCTGCCGTGACGGCGTCTGGAACGGGCGCGACGGCAGGCGCGGGCGCGTCGGCGCCGGTCTTCAGCTGGCTCGGCAAGCCGGTGAACGCCGCGGTGCCGGCAATGGCGTTCGTCGTCGGCGACGTCGCGGTGTAGTTGAGCGGAGCCGGCCCGTCGAGGTGATAGGCCGTCGCCACCTCGACGGTGTCGAAGGCTCCGTGGACGAGGTTGCGCAGCATCTGCTTGTGCTGCTCCTCCATCATCTTGCGCACCGTCGCCTCGTAGCCGGGCTGCCCGACGAGGTCGGCGTACTGCGTCTTCTTCGACGACACGATGTTCCCGCCGACGAAGAGGTGCGTGATGATGTGCGGGTTCTTCGGGCCCGAGTCTTCCGTCTGCACGTGGAAGACCCGCCCCTTATGCTTGATGTTGTGGTTGAACCCCGGGATCATCCAAGCCCCTGTCGACGCCACGACGACGCCTTGTCGTCACTGGCAGGCTGCTCCACAAGCCCTCAGCTACCTTTGTCAGCTGCCCGCCAGTTCCGCTCCGCTCTCGTCCTTGACGAGAGCGAGAAGCACCTGACCAGGCGCTGAAGAGCGCATCGTATGTCCGCACCCTGCTAGCACCTGCCCGTCGGCAGCGGCAAGGCGCGACCGTCGACGACGTAGCCTGACCGCGGGAGCCGCCGCGTCATCGGACTCCATCGCCCGGTGCGTAATCCACGATGCACCGCTGGCGTCCTCTCGCTCTCCGCCGCGACACACCGCTACGCCCGGGTGACACCGCACCGGGCCCGAACAACGCACGGCGTCACACGAGCTTCCCGAGGCAACCATCGAAGATCACGATAGTTTCTATGCCTTCAACTTGGCTTGTCTGCGCGGTTGGCCCGAGAAGTGCTCGGGGCAGCGGGCATGATTCTCCACGATGTCCCGGCCCACACGACCCTTGCCCCGATCCGTGTCCCGGCCCCGCGACCGTTCGCGCACCGTTCGGCGTTCCTGCTGAACCGCAACGCCCGCGCCGTCTCCGACCGCCTCGTCGAGCGCCTCGCGGCCATCGTCCCCGCCGGCGATCTGTTCCTGTCGCGCACCCTCGACGACGCGACGGTGTTCGCGCGCGCCATCGCCCGTCGCGGCTACGGCCAGGTCTTCCTAGGCGGCGGCGACGGCACACTGGTGACGACGATGAACCTGCTGCGCACGCACACAGCGGCCGAAGGGCTGCCAATGCCGTCGGTGGGTGTGCTGAAGCTCGGCACTGGCAACGCCATGGCCAGGGCGCTGGGCGCGCTCGATCCCCTTGTCGACGCCCACCACATCCTGCAGCGCGGTGCGGCCCAGCAGCGCACCGTGGACTTCGTCGAGACCGACGACGGCGTGCTGACGCCGTTCGCTGGCATGGGCTACGACGGGCGCGTCCTGAACGACTACGTCTGGCTGAAGGAGCGGGCCCATGGGTCGCCGGTGACCCGCGCGCTCGCCGAGAGCGTCGGCGGCTACCTCGGCGCGATGCTCTTCAAGAGCGTGCCGCAGGAATCGGGCGCGCCGACCACGAACCTACGGATCACGTCCCGCCACGACGCCTGGTTCCTGCGCGCCACGGAGCGCGGCGACGTCGAGGAGCGCATCCCCGCCGGCACACCGCTGTTCGAAGGCAACGCCGCCACGGTGTGCGTCGGGTCGATCCCCTACTTCGGGTTTGGCTTCATGATGTTCCCCTTCGCGATGCAGAAGGCGGGGCACGTACAGCTGCGCATCGTGGGCGCGCCGATCCCGAGCATCCTCGCGAACCTGTACCCGAAGGTCTGGAGGGGCACCTGGCGCCACCCACGCCTGCTCGACTTCCACGTCCGCGACGTCGAGGTGCAGAGCGATCGCCCCCTGCCCTACCAGATCGGCGGCGACGCCCGCGGGCAGCAGACGAACCTGCGGTTCCGCGTCAGCGAGCAGCCGGTCGAGATGACCGTGCTCGGCGAGCGCGTCGTCCCCGCCGGGCACACCGTCCTGCAGGTCGGGCCCGCGCGGATGCTCGTCCGCCTGCCGCGCTGAGAGCGCACGGAGCCCACGCGGAGACCATGCGGAGAGTCTGGCCGAAGGTCCGCCGCGATCTTGTTGCCGATCCTCTCCGCTCCCTCGCGGACGGCGAGCACGCGCGCGGGGCTCCTCGGCAAGCGCCTCGTGTCGCGCGATCTTTCGTCCACCCCTGACCCGACGGTCACGCCATCGAAGCACGCGACGACGTCGTCGCGCGTTGGTGCTCCCTGCCCCGCCACGCAATGGTTCCCCGGGGCGGGGAGGGCTGGTAGGAACGGGCTCCCCGACGAGCGAGGATCCCGGTGACGAAAGCGGAGCTCTATAAGGACGGCGCCCGGCTTCCCGAGCAGCTGGCTCGCCTGCAGTTCCTCGAGGGCGTCGTCGCCGGGCGCCGCGTCCTCGAGGTGGGCGCCCGCTCCGATGACCTCGCCGCGTTCCTGCTGTCGCTGGGCGCCGCCCGCGTCGTCTGCGCCGTCGACGATCGCGAGCTCGTCGAGCGCATGCGGGCGACGTGCCCGCTCGAGCAGGTGGACTTCCGCGCGATCCGCCCGTCGTCGGGCAGCCGAACGCCGGGCAGCCCGCTGGTGCCCCCCCTTCCGGCCGACGACGGCGCCTTCGACCTCGTCGTTGACTTCGACCTGCCCGCTGCCCTCGCCCGGGGAGAGACGGGGCGGCTCGCCGACCTGCGCCGGCTTCTGTCGCCCGACGGCTTCGCCGTCACCGCGCTGCCCTCGGATGGTTCCCCGGGCCTGCGGGCGTTGCTCGACGACACCGACGGCACCGACGGCGCAGCGCTGCCGACCTACGCCGCGCTGGTCGAGGCCCTGCGCGCCGGCTTTCCGCTCGTGCAGGTGTACTTCCAGAGCCTGCTGCTCGGATACCTGTTCGGCACCTTCGACGTCGAGCCGAGCGGCGAAGGCATCGTCCCGCAGACGGCGCTGCTTGGCCACGAGCCCGAGCCGGCGGGCGCCTACGTCTTCGCCTTCGGCAACGCGACGCCCGTCGTCGAGGACGTCTGCCTCGTGCAGGTCCCCTGCGCGCCGCTGCTCGATGCGGCCTCCCACCGTGGTCGACCCCAGCGCGCCGAGCGCGATGACGCCGCCGCGCTGCAGGCCGCCGTGCGCGAGCGCGATGACGCCCTCGCCCGCCTGCGCGAGGCCCTCGCCCTCGCCAGCGCCGCCGGGGTGCGCGCCCGCGACGAAGACGACGCGAGCCTGCGCCATGCCGTCGCCACGATCCTGCCCGGCGCCGACGAAGGCATCGGCGCGCTGGTGCGCGGTCTGGACGAGGCCGCCGCCCGCGTCGTCGAGTTCGAGGCCCGCCTCACCGTGGCGCTGGTTGAGCTCGAGCGGACGACCGTGGCCCGGGACGCCTTGCGCGGCGAGCGCGACGCGCTGGCCGCCGATCTGGTGGGCGCCCACGCCGAGCACGGCGACCTGCACCGGCAGGCGCGACGACTGCGCGACGACAACGAGGAGCTCACCCTGCGGATCGCGGCGGTCGAGGCCGAGTTCATCGCCCTCGACGGGCAGCGGTCGCGCCTGGCTGCCGAGCTCGTCGAGCGGAGCACCACCCTCGAGGGCGACCGACTGCAGGCCGCCGCCGAGCGCGCCGAGCTGCAGGCCACGCTGCAGGCCGCCCTCGCCGAGCACGCCGACGCCGTCGCCGCGCTCGGCGCCGAGCGCGACGCGCTGCGGGAAACCCTCGCCGAACGCATGGACGCGCTGGCCGCCCTGGGCGCCGAGCGCGACGCGCTGCGCGCGCACGCGGCTGTCGCCGCCGACGTCAACGCCGAGCTCGGCCGGCACCAGATCCAGACCGAGGCCGCCCACGCCCGCGCCGCCCAGGCCGAAGCCGCCGCCGCCAGCGCCCTCGGGCGGGTGGCCGCGATTGAGCTGGCGCTGCGCGAGGCCCGCCTGCACGCCGACGAGCGCCTGCAGGACGCCGTCTTGGCCGCCGAGCACGCGCTGCGCGCCCGCGAAGCCGCCCACGCCACCACGCTGGCCGAGCTGCGCGCCGAGCTGAAGGAAGCAAAGGACACCCCGCGCGCGCCGAACGTTGACGCCTCGACGACCGCGGCGCTCGAGGCGGAGCGCGCGCGCCTGCAGGCGCGCGTTGACGCCCTCGAAGCCGACGCGGTGCGGCTGGCTTCGGCCCTGAAGGTGCTGGTCGGAGAGCGCGAGGCCGCGCGCGCCGACGCCCACGAGCAGAGCGCCGCCCGCGCCGCGCTCGCGGACACCCGCCACGCCGCCGACGCCGCCCGCGCCGACGCCGAGCGACGCTCCGAGGCGCTGCAGACCGAGGTGCGGTCGCTCCGCTCGACGCTGGAGGCGACGCAGGAGTCGGTCACCGTCGCCGCCGCCGAGGCCGCCACGCGCCTCGAAGAGTCGACGCGCCTGCGGCGGGCCGACCAGCGGCTCGTCGAAGAGCTGCGCATCAAGCTCGCCGAGGCCCGCGCCGCCGTCGACGACGTCACGGCCCAGCGCAGCGTGCTGCAGGGGGCGCTCGCCGCGCGCGAAGCCGAGGCCCGCGAGCGGGCCGCCGAACGCGACCACCTCGCCGTCGAGTTCCAGCGCCTGCGCGACGCCCACGCCGAGCTTGAGAAGCAGCGCGCCGACCTGCAAGCCGACCTCGCCGCCCGCGCCGAGGCGCTGGCGCGGCTGCAGGCTGATCTGCAAGACGTCGCGCGCCGCGGCGTCGACGAGGCCGCGCGCGCCGAGGCCGCGGCGCGCGCGCTCGACAGTGAGGCAAGCGCGCGCGCCGAAACGCAGTCCCTCGCCGCCGACCTCGCCCGCGTCACCGCCGAACGCGACGGCGCCTGCGTCGAGCGCGACGAGGCCCGCACCGCCCTCACCGAAGCTCGCGTCGCCGGCGCGCGCGCCGCCGCGCAGCTGCGCGCCGACGCCGATGCGCGCGAAGCACGCCTGCGCGGCGACCACGACGTCACCCGCGACGAGCTGGCCCGGCTGACCGAGAGCCTGCTGCAGGTCGAGGCCGCCATCGCCGACGAGCGCGGCCAGCACCTCGCGGCGCGCGCCCAGGCCGAAGTCGAGCGGACGCGCTTGCAGGGCCTGTTACAAAACGGGCAACGCATCCTCGTGGAGACGCGCGCCGCGCTGGCCCAGGCGGAGCAGCAGCGTGACGCTGACGAAGCCCGTGGGCAAGCCGAGCGCGCGACAGCGCAGGACGAGCTGGCGCGTGCCCGCGACGTCGTTGCCGCCCGCGATGACGAGCGGCGCGCGCTGCATGCACGGATCGAGGACCTGACCGCCGCCTGCGCCGGCGCCGAGGCCGCGATCGCTGCCGCGCACGACGCAGCGCAGACGGCGGCCCAGGGCGCGACCGTCGACGCCGAACGGGGCCGTCAAGCCGCTCTGGCCGATCAAGCCACCGTCCACGCGGCGGCGCTCGACGACCTGCGGGCGGCGCTGGCGGCAGCCCACGTCGAGCGCGACGAGGCCAGAGGCGCCGTCGCGCCGCTGCAGGGGGCGCTGGCGCAGGCGCAGGCCGAGCTCGAGGCGGCCCGCGCCGCGCTGGCCCGTGAGGCCGAATCGACGAAGACGAAGCTGGCCGAGATGCAGCGCGAGCTGTTCGAGGCCGACGGCATGCTGGACGAGGCCAGCGCGGACATGGCGCGCCTCGAGGGCGAGGTGACGACGCTGCGCCGCGCCGTCGATGACGCCCAGCGCGCCCGTGCCGACGAGCTGGACGCCCTGACCCAGCGGGTCGACGACGCCCGCGTCGAGACGGTACGGCTCGACGCGCTGCTGGCCGAACGCGAGCGAGCCGTCGAGGACCTGCGCCACGCGCTGCACGAGAAGTCCGCGGCGCTCGGCGCCACCGAAGAGGCCCTGAAGGAGGCTCGCGCCGACGATGGCGTCGAGCGCGCCGCGCTGCAGGCGAGCCTCGGGGATCGCGCCGCGGAGCTGGCGACCGCGCGAGCCAGTCTGGAGCGCGCCCGGGACGAGCTCGCGCAAGTCGAGGCGTCCCGGCTGGTGGCGCTGCAGGAGCTGCAGGCGACGCTCGCCGTGCAGCAGGACCGCGTGGCGCTGTCGACCGCGCAGCTCGACGAAGCACAGCGCGCGCTCGCCCGCGAAAACGCCGAAGCACAGCTGCTGCAGGGGCTGCTCGAGGAGGCGCGTCAGGCGCTCGCCGACGAGTACGCCCATGGCGAGCTGGCGCGGGCGTCCCTTGACGACGCCCGCGCCACGTGGGCACGCGCGCACGCTGGCGTCGAGGCGCTGCAGCTGGGACTGCACGACACGCGCCGGGCGCTCGAAGACGAGCGGGCGGCGACGGCGGCGGGGCGCGCGCGCCAACGCGAGCTCGAGCATGCGCTCGACGGTGAGCGTGCCGAGCTGCGGCAGCTCCGCGCGCGCGTCGACAGCGACGTTCGTGACGCCGGGCGCGACCGCGCCGCCCTCGAGTTCCTGCAAGCGCAGCTCGCCGAGGCGCAGGAGTCGCTCACGCAGGAGCGCGCGCGCGCCGATCTGGCGCGAGCCTGGCTCGACGATGCGCGCGACGAAGCCGAGCGCGCGCGTGCGCGCGCGGCGAGCGAGCGGACGGCAGCGATCGAGCAGGCGACCGCGGCGGCAGCGACCGCCGCAGCGGCAGCGCGCCAGCAGGCCGACGATGAGGCACAGGCGCTGCGCACGAGCCTCGGCGAGCAGGCCCGCCGTGCGGCGACGCGCGAAGAGTCGCTGACCCGCTCACTCGACGCGGCGAAGGCGAGCGTGGCTGCCGCGCAGGAAGGGCTGCGCGAGGAGCAGCGGGTGCGCGGCGAGACCGAGGACCGCGTGGCCGCCGCCGCGAGCGACGTCGCGAGCCTGCGCGCCGAGCTGCAGGAGGCCGCCGCCGCTCGCACGGCGCTGCTCGCTGACATGGCTGGCGCGCGGGCCGAAGCCGCGTCCAGCGCCACGCTGGTCGAGAGCCTCCGCGTGGAGCTGCACGGTGTGCGCGAGGCGCTGCACATGGCCCGCGACGATGCGCGCGAGCTCGAAGTGCAGCTTGAGCATGCGTCGACGAACGCGACGTTGCCGCCGATCATCGCTGACGAGATGACCGCGGCGCGCGCGCGCGTCGACGCCGCCGTCGCTGCCTGCGTCGCCGCGCAGGCGGCGACCGCCACCGCCGACCAGCAGCGCGACGCCGCCATCGCCGACCTGGAGGCAGCGCGGGTCAGCGCGCGGCTCGAGGCGCGGCGACGCGCCGATCTCGAAGCCGAGCTGCAGCGCGTGCGCGCCGAGTGCGACCAGCGGGCGCCCCCCGCGCCGGCGGACGACGTCGACGGGCTGCATCGGCGGGTGGTCGAGCTCGAGGCGGCGGTGCAGTCGCGGGACGAAAAGCTCGCCGAGCAGGCCGCGCGCATCGAGCGGCTGACGGATCGAATCATCCGCACCGAGGACGTCGGCCGCGGGCGCTGACGGGCCGTGGCGCCAGACTCGGGATGCAGGGCGACGCCGGTTGAGGATGACACCGCCGGCGGACGACGCGACGGGACAACGACGATGCGTCGCCCACAGCGCGCGCAGTCACCGGTCGCTCCTACGCCGTGCCCACGGCGGCGCCGGCCACGAACGCGCGCAGCGCGTCGTCGATGCGGGCGCGGTGGCGCTTGCGCTCGACGGCGAGCTGCACCAGCCGGTCGCACAGCTGCGGTAGCGGCACCCCCGACAGCCCCCATAGCCGCGGGTACATCGACACGCTGGTGAAGCCGGGCAGCGTGTTGATCTCGTTCAGGAACCAGCGACCGTCGGTGAGCAGAAAGAAGTCGACCCGGGCGAGGCCGGCGCCGCCCACGGCGCCCATCGCGGCGATCGCCGCCTGCTGCAGCGCCGTCGTCGTCGCTGCGTCCACGGGCGCCGGGGCGAGCAGCTTCGCGTCGTCCTTCAGGTACTTGTCGGCGTAGTCGTAGAAGTCGCCGCCGGGCACGATCTCGCCGGGCACCGACGCCTGCATCGTCGCGGCGTCGGCGCCGAGCACCGCGATCTCCACCTCGCGGGCGACGACGCCGCGCTCGATCAACACCACGTCGTCGAAGCGCAGCGCGAAGGCCACGGCGTCAGCGAGCGCCGCCTTGTTCTTGACCTTCACGCAGCCCACCGACGACCCGCCGACGGCAGGCTTCACGAACAGCGGCAGCGCCTCGGCGTCTACGAACGCCTGCACGCCGCCCAGACCGTGGCGCGCGTGCTCGCCCCGCGTCACCGCCGCGTAGGGCACGACCGGGATGCCCGCCTGGGCGAACAGTCGCTTGGACAGCAGCTTGTCCATCGCCACGGCGCTGGCCGCCGTCGCGCAGCCGACATACGGCAGGTCGAGCATCTCGAGCAGGCCCTGCAGCGTGCCGTCTTCGCCATAGGTCCCGTGCACGATGGGGAAGACGACGTCGACGGCGGCCTCGAGCAGGTGACGCAGGGCCCGCGTCGGCGGCTCGCCGGTGGGGGCGAGGGCGCGCTGCGCCTCGATCACGCCCTGAGACGCCGGCCCGTCACGGAAGCAGCCGGACTCGTCGACGTACAGGCCGACGACCTCGTGCCCAGCCGCTCGCAGGCCGTCGCACACCGTGCGCGCCGAGCGCACCGACACCAGGTGCTCGACGCTCCTACCTCCGAAGACGACCCCGACGCGCATGCCTGCCATGGCTCCTCCGCCGCCGGACCCGTGGGCCCGACCGTCGGCTCCATAGCACGCGGCGGGCGACGCGCGTTGCCGCGCGGGCGAAGCCGGGGCGCTGGTTGCCGTCGACGTCAACGTCACGCCAAAGTCCCGCCGTGCGGGTCGTTGCGCTCCTGTCCCTCGTCGCTGCGCTGGGCGTCCCGTCCGCGCACGACCCGCCGGTTCGGCCGCGCGCCCGCGCGGCGCCCATCAGCGACGTCCGCGTGGCCGACCTGCAGGCCAGCGCCGCAGGGCTCTTCCTGCGCCTCGTCAACGAGGCGCTACGCGGACGCATCGATCCGCGCGCAGTGACGTTCCGTGCGCCGGCGGCTCTGACGCTCGAAGACACCGTGCTGTCGGACCCCGGCGGCGCGCCCGTCGCCCGCATCAAGCGCATCGATGTAGAGCTGAACCTGCGGGCGCTGCTGTCGGGCGAGCTGGCCATCTCGCGTGTCGACGCCATCGAGCCGCGCCTGCTCCTCGAGGTCGAGGACGGCAAGCTGAACCTTCTGGAGGCGCTGTCGCCGCGCAAGAAGCCTTCCACCTCCGACAAGGCCGAGGGCGGGTTTCGTATCGACGACATCCGCATCACCGATGGCGGCTTCCGCCTGCGCGACGGAGAGACGATCACGATCACCGCCGACGACATCGACGCCCGCGCCACCCTCGACGTCGACCTGACGCGCGAGTTCGTTCACGTCGATGTACGCGACGTCGGTATCGCCACCGCCAGCGTGCGCCTGAAGGCGCTGGACGTGCCCCTGCGCGCCCTGCGCGCGCGACGGGTCAACGTGCTCACCGACCTGATCGACCTCGTCGACGTGAGCGCCAGCGCGCTGGGCGGCCCCGACGGCGCCCTGCCCCAGGCGCGCCTGACGCTGGCCGGCACTGTCCGCACGAAGGGCGCGGGCGAGCTGCAGCTGAAGGGCAACGTCGACGCCGCCGCCGGCGCCTGGCCCGACCGTCTGGCGCCGCTCGCGCTCTCGACCCCGTCGCTGCGCGCCACCGTGGGTGTACGCGGGCCGTTTGCCGATCCGCGCATCGAGCTCGACGGCGACTTCGGCCCCGTCGACGCCTATGGCTACCGCCTCGACGGCGGCGTCGCCCGCATCGTCATCGACAAGCGCGCGGTGTCGCTCGCCGAGGGCACCGTCGCCCGCACGGGTCGCGGCACCGTGCGCGTCGCCGGCGATGTGCGCTTGCCCGCCGAGACGTCGCCCACGACGCTGGACCTGCGCGTGCGCCTGCAGGACGTCGCGTTCGCCGCCGCGCTCGCACCGGCGAAGCTCGACACCCCGCTGCGCGGCGCGCTGTCGGCGTCAGCACGAGTGACCGGGCGTGTCGGCGAAGGCGACGGCACCGAGCTGGTCGTCGCCGGCAGCGTCGATGGCCGCGGGCTGACGCTGTACGATCTGCAGCTGCCCATCGAGCTCGACAGCGACGTGCGCGTGGTGGTCAAGCCCCGGCGGATCGAGCTGGAGCGCGTGCGCCTGACCGACCCGATGGGCGACTTCGACGCTGACGTCGCCGGCAGCATCTACACCGCCGACAAGCGGCTCGATCTGACGGTGGTGGCGCGCGTCGACGACGCCGGCGCGATCGTCACTGCGCTGCCATCCGACCTGCCCACACGCGGCACGGCGTTTCGCGGCCGCGTCCACGGCCCGTACGACCGCGTCGTCGTCGAGGGCGACGCGACGGTGGACGAGGGGCGGGCGTGGGGGTTGCCGTTTTCCTCCGTCGCCGCGCGGGTGCGGGTGACCAGCGACGAGGTCCGCGTCGAGGACGTCCGCGGCGCGCTCGCCGGCGGCTCGCTGGCGCAGCAGGCGCCCCTCGTGATTGCGCTCGGCAAGCGCGCCCGCACCTTCCACGGCGGGCGGTTCGCGCTGAAGGACGCGGCCCTGACCGCGCTGCGCACACCGTCGGGCGCGACCATGCCGCTGTCGGGCCGGCTCGACGTCGAGGCGACGCTGGCCGGCAGCACCGAGCGGCCGCGGGTGCTCGTGCGCGCCGCGGCCGGCGGTCTGGTCGTGTCGCAGGAGCCGCTGGGCGCCGCGCGGGCGGCGTTCGTCGTCACGAAGGACGCGCTGGAATTCTCGCTCGTCGACGTTGACGGGCCGCTGGTGCGCGCGCGCGGCACCGGCCTGCGGCTCGACACCGACACGCTGCGACTGACCGGCGCCGTCGACATCGCCGCCGTCGATCTGTCGCGCGTCGACCACGCGCGCTCGATCGGCCTGAAGGGGCGCGGCGCCGGCGTGCTGCGCGTCGACGGCGACGTGCGGCAGCCGACGCTGCGCGCCGACCTCGTGGTGCGCGGCCTCGCCGTAAAGGACTGGGTGCTCGGTGACGGCCGGGTGTCTGTGGGACTCGCCCCCGACGTCGTCGCTGCCGACGTCGTCGATCCGGCGACCGCGCCGCGAGCCGCGACCAGAGCGGGCGGCACGACCGCCGGGGCAGCCGGCGGCGACGACGAGCCGGCGCGACCGCTGGTGGTGACCGTGGCGGCCAGCACCGGCTGGGATCTCGGTCGGTACGACGTCCGCGCCGGCTGGGCCCTCGACCGCGGCGTGCTGTCCCTGGACGCGCGCATCAACGACCTCGACTTGAGCCTGCTGCGCCCCCTGTTCGGTTCCTCGCTGCCGCCGCTGTCAGGGACGGTGAACGGCACGGCCACGCTGGCCGGCCGGCCCGATGCGCTGACTGGCCGGGTCAGGCTGCGGGTCCCTGAGCTCGCCGTCAGCCGCGCGGGTGCTGCCGCCGCAGAGCGTTCGGCGTTGCGAACGCTGGGCGCGCTGTTCGTCGATGCGCGGTTGGACGACGGCGCGCTGTCCGGGTTGCTGTGCGCGTTCCCCGACCCGACGGCCCGCAGCAGCGGCCCGGGCGACGCGGTGGGCGGCGGCTCGCCGTGCGCCGCGCCGCATCGGCTCTGGGCGACGCTGGCCGGCACCGTCGCGCCGTCGGCGGGGCGCTACGTCATCGACGTAGACGCCGGCATCGACGAGGGGCGGCTCGAGGATCTGGTGCCGGCGCTGGCCAGCCGCGAGCTCGGCCTTGGCGCGTGGGTCCGGCTGACGGCGCACGCCGACAAGCAGCCCGACACGGACAGCGTGGTGACCCTCGACGCGCACCTGCGCGACCTGATCGTGCGTGCGCCGGGAGCCCCGACGCTGCGGCTGCAGCGCTCGACTCGGCTGCGCTTCGCCGATCGCCGCGCGCGCATCGTGGGGGACGCCGCGCGCTTCATCGCCGCGCGCGACGATGTCGACGTCGTGATCACCGCCGGCTCGTCGGTGGGCGCCGACGACGTCGACCTGAACATCGAGGGCGACGTCGCGCTGTCGGCGTTGAAGCTGTTGACCCAGGAGGTCGCCAACGCTGCCGGCACGGCGCGCACCGCGCTGCGGGTGTCGGGCCGCTTCGACGATGGCGTGCGCATCGAGGGCTCGTTCACGCCGGCGACCGGCGCGCGCCTGACGTTGCGCAGCTTGCAACAGCCGCTGGTTTTCGAGACCGGCACGATCCGGTTCCAGCCCGACGAGGCGCGCCCCGAGCTGCTGCGCGTCGAGTTCGTCACTCCCTGCGAGCGGCGCGACGGCTGCCCGCTGAAGGCCCAGCTCGGCGAGGGGCGGGTGCAGCTGAAGGGCGCGGTGCTGGCGCGCACCTCGCGCACTCCGGAGCAGGCGTGGGTCGAGGCGTTCGATCTGGCGCTGTCGGGCACCGGCCTGCCGTGGTCGGACAACGTCGGCAGGCTGGAGGCTTCGGGCGACCTGACGCTGAAGGGCGACGCCGCCGGGCCGGTGCTCGCCGGGCGCGTCGAGGTGAGCGACGGGCTGTTGCACCGCGACTTCGAGCTGCGCAACTTCGTGCTGTCGTCGGCGCCCGAGGCCCCGTCGGAGCCGCTGTGGCGGCGGCTGATGCCCTACGGGCTCGGCGCCCTCGCCTTCGACGTCGAGGCGTCGATGCAGAACGTGCGCACCAAAGCGCGCATCAACGCCTTCTCGGTGGACGCCTCGCTGCGCGGCGAGCTGCACCTCGGCCGGTCGCTGAAGCTGCCCTCTCTCGGCGGCACGGTGGAGGTCGAAGAGGGCACCGTCGAGTTCCCGCGCGCGCGCTTCGACATCGTCCAGATGCAGCTGCAGTTCCCGACGTCGGGGAACGGCTCGCTGCAACCGCTGTTGCACCTCTCGGCGCGCACCGATCTGGCCCCGGGCGTCGCTGGCAACGATGTCGAGGTGCCGGTGGAGCTGGCCATCGACGGCTCGTTCGATGCCATGCAGCTCGACCTGACCGCCGTCGACGCGCAGCGGCAGTGGAGCCGCACCGAGCTGTTGGCGTTCATCCTGTTCGGCACCATCCCCGCCGACACGTCGGCCACCTTCGTCGGCGCGAGCGTCGCGGTCGCCCAGCGGGCGGCGCTGCGCGAGCTGGCGGCGCCGGTGTCGCAGCAGATCGAACAGATCGTCGGCAACGCCGGCCTCGACTTCAACATCGACGTCGTCTCCGGCTGGCAGCTGGAGCTCGGTCGCCGGCTCGTGCTCGAGGGCCAGGGCCTCCTGTCGCAGCAGCTCGGCGCCACCGACTCGACGACGACGGCCACCACCACCGGAACCACCGGCACCGACGCGCTGCGCGTGCGGCTGCTGCTGTACGACCACCTGCCCATCGGGCGCGCGCTGTCGGCCGAAGGCCGGATCGGCGCGACCTCCGACCTGCGCCTGTCGTGGCGCCTCTTCGAGGAGTGAGCGTGACCCGACGCCTCCTGCTCGTCGTGGCGCTCGTCAGCGGCGCCTGGTGGTTCGCCGCCGCGATGCCCACGCGCGCCGCCCCCGTAGCTGCCGACGACGCTGACGGCGCTGACGACCGGACGTCGCCGCCGGCCGCAGCCGCGCAGCCCGGGGAGACGCGCCCCGCAGGCGCGCCGCCCGATCCGGCCGCCACTGCGCCCGCGACCACTGGGCCGACGCCCCCGGCGGTGACGGCCCTGCGGGTGACGCTGGCCGAGCCACAGCGCGGCGAGCTCGAGCGCCTCGAAGGCTATCTGCACGACGTGCTCGGTCGCCCCGGCGGTCCGGCGCTCATCACCGAGGTAGGGCGTCGCCTGGACGTGCTCGGCCGCTACGCGCGACCGGAATGCCGGCTCGAGGCGGCGCCGCCGGGGCCTGCGCCGGGGGGCGCGGCCGGGGCGACACTGTCGTGCACCGTGCACCGCGCCCGCGTCGTACGCGCTGTGCGCGTCGAGACGCGCGACGTCGTCACGCTGGGCGGCGCGGCGCGCGGCCTGCCGCTGGCGCTGCTCGAGAGCGATCTGCAGAAGCGCGTCTTCCTTCGGCCCGGCGAGCCTGTCGACGACGAAGACGCCCTCGGCCGCGGACGGATCGGCCGACAGCGCGCGCGCATCGAGGACTTCCTCGAGCGCGAGGGCTACTTCGGCGCGCAGGTGATCGTGAGCACCGTGCCCGTCGGCGATGGCCGCCCCGACGTCGACGTGGTCGTGCGCGTGCGGGGCGGCTCGTTCGTGCGGGTACGCAAGGTCGAGGTCGCCGCCTCTGGACCGATCCGCGCGACCGAGATCGAGGACGGCTACGCCCGTATGTGCCTGAACAGCGAGGGCCTGCTTGACGGTGTCTTCATCGGCAACGTCACGAGCTGCTTCAACCGGCGCCGGCTACAGGCCACCACCGACCGCTTCCTCGCGACGCTGCGCAAGAGCGGGCACCCCGAGGCGCGCATCCGCGTGACGCCGACGTTCGTCGACGCGCGGGCGCCATCGCCCGGCAGCCGCGACGACGACTGCACGCTGTCCCGCGCCGACCTGCGCGCCCTGACCGCCGCCCACCTGCCGCTGCCGCCCCGCTGCGTCGATCTGCGTGTCGAGGTGCAGGCGGGACCGAACCTCGTGACGCGCTTCCACGTTGACGACGGCGACACCCTCGTCGTCGATCCGCCGCTCGCGGGGGGCTGGCTGCGCTGGCTGCGGGAGACCTTCGTCGAGCCGTGCTCGCGCCTGCTGCAGCTGATGCTGGGGGCGCCAGCGTCGTCGGCGGCGGACACGCTGCTCGTCGAGGACGACCTGCGCAAGCGCCTGACCTTCGCGCAGGCA